>UMJU01006741.1_pt1 | contig 20149 bp, 23 predicted proteins | sample 1966161 | NCBI WGS metagenome assembly UMJU01 (sample SAMEA4836156, study PRJEB28245) | human gut metagenome | biome: gut microbiome; material: fecal sample | place: Denmark | collected 2008 | reverse complement strand
GCTGTTCTTTTTTACATATTCTTCTATTTCCAGGGCGATATACTCCGAAGCCAGTGAAACATCAAAAATTTCATCAAAGCCTATATTATGCAGGCCCTGCCAGATGCTTTCCAGCGGAATATTATCCGGGAACTGCGCATACAGTGAAGGCGCAGGCAGCACAATATTATAAGCATAATCTGCCAAGCCCTCCAGCGTGTCGGTTTTTACGTTAAAGGCATGATAGGGACAGCCTGCAGCACAGGCACCGCAGTCAATACAGCGGTCTCCCAAAATCTCCGCCTTGCCGTTGCGTACGCGGATGGCCTCTGTCGTACACAGCTTGACGCAGGATACGCAGCCCTGACATTTATTCCGCTGCAATTCCACCGAATGGAAATATGTTGTTGGTTGAGGAGCCATTGCGTATCACCTCGTTTCCTAAAATCTCTTACAAATCCTCGCTCTGGTGCTTGAACTGCATCGTGATGCAGGTTCCTTCACCCACCTTGGACTGAATATCGAACTTATCGGAGCACTTTACCATATTAGGCAGGCCCATGCCGGCGCCAAAGCCCATCTGACGCACATAATCAGGCGCAGTAGACCAGCCCTCCTGCAAGGCCTTATTGATATCAGGGATTCCGGGGCCGTGGTCGGTTACCGTAATCACCGTAGCATCCGGGAAAACCTCGGCCGCTACATTGCCGCCGCCGGCGTGAATGATAACATTCATCTCCGCTTCATAGGTGCCGATAGCAATACGGCGCACAATATCTGCCGGAATGCCCAGGCGCTGCAGCATCTTTTTTATTTTAGAAGAAGCTTCGCCTGCGCGCTCAAAATCACCACCAACGCAGTCAAAGGCTAATTTTACTGATTTACTGTCTGTCATTTTGCTTTACTCCTTTTTGCTGCAGCCACGGATACCTGCTCCGTAAAGAATGCCGCAGGCTTCAAATAAGGTATAATCGGTAGCCAGAACCGGCAGATTGTTTTCCGCCGCCGCTGCCACAATATCAGCATCAGGCACCTTTCCACGCACAAATACCAGCGCGCTCAGCTCCGTCATATCGGCGGTGCGCACTACCTGCATATTAGTCAGTCCCGTGCACAGCAAGGTGTTGCGTTTGGTAAAGGCCAGAACATCGCTCATCATGTCACTGCCGCAGCAGGACTCAATTTGGCGGTGCATCAGCTCGCTGCCGGTCAGAACCTTGGCCTGCAGCAGCTTTTGTACATTATACAAATCCATACACATAGCCCCTTCCTCCATTTATTACAGCTTTTATCTAAGCAAAATATCTGTTTTTTGCCAGACTTGATTACATTTATTGTACACTTTAATACGCAAGATGTAAATAAATAGTATAGCATAACTATGTAAAAAAGAAGACCGGCCCACAGGACCAGCCTTCAAACTTCACTATAAAAGCTGCATGCTTTAACCCGCAATGCCGGCCAAAGCCTGCTGCAAATCCGCCAGCAAATCTTCCTTATCCTCCAAACCGCAGGACAGACGAACCAAGCCTGCAGGAATACCGGCCACCGCCAGCTGCTCATCCGTCATCTGACGATGCGTTGTAGTTGCCGGGTTCAGGCAGCAGGTACGCGCGTCGGCAACATGTGTTTCGATTGCCGCAAGCTGCAAGCGCTTCATGAATTCTTCCGCCGCCTTGCGTCCTCCCTTCAGGTTGAAGGAAACTACGCCGCATCCGCCGTTGCCAAGATATTTTTGCGCCAAAGCATAGTATTTATTGGATGGAAGTCCGGGGTAGTTGACATATTCCACCTGCGGCTGCTGCTCCAAAAATTCCGCTATAGCCTGAGCGTTTTCTACATGGCGCGGCATACGCACATGCAACGATTCCAGGCCAAGATTCAGGATGAACGCGCTTTGCGGTGATTGCACAGCGCCGAAATCACGCATCAGCTGCGCCGTTGCTTTGGTAATAAACGCACCCTCCTTGCCAAACTTTTCGGCGTAGGTAATACCGTGATAGGATTCATCCGGTGCGCACAGACCGGGGAACTTGTCGGCATGCGCCAGCCAGTCGAACTTGCCGCCGTCGATAATCGCACCGCCAAGGCAGGCAGCATGTCCATCCATATACTTCGTGGTCGAATGCGTTACGATGTCTGCGCCCCATTCCAGCGGACGGCAGTTAATCGGTGTCGGGAAGGTGTTGTCCACGATCAAAGGCACACCATGACGATGCGCTGCATTGGCAAATTTTTCAATATCCAGCACCGTCAGCGCAGGATTAGCAATAATTTCGCCAAACACTGCCTTGGTGTTGTCCTGAAAAGCAGCGTCCAGCTCCTCGTCCGTAGCATCGGGCGAAACAAAGGTCGCTGTTACACCCATCTTTGCCAGTGTTACATCAATCAGATTATAGCTGCCGCCGTAAATCGAAGAAGAAGCAACAATATGGCTGCCCGCCTCGCAGATGTTGAACAGGGCAAAGAAGTTCGCTGCCTGTCCGGAGGAAGTGAGCATTGCTGCAGCGCCGCCCTCCAGCTCCGCAATCTTAGCTGCTACGAAATCGCAGGTCGGGTTTTGCAGGCGGGAGTAAAAATAGCCTGTAGCCTCCAGGTCGAACAGCTTGCCCATCGCCTCGCTTGTATCGTACTTAAATGTAGTGGATTGGATAATAGGAATCTGGCGCGGTTCGCCGTTGCACGGTTTATAACCACCTATTAAACATTTGGTATTGATTTTAAAATCACTCATTTTCTATCGCTCCTTTAACAATTTATCATTGTATTATTGATTGGCAGGAATTGCTGCACCCATGCGCTGCAGCTGCAAAAGAATTTTGTTATATTCGCCCAAAGCCTTATCCAACTTATTACCGCTCGCCGGTGCCAGCTCGTGCAAATCATACGGCGTATCCTGGTAAACAATGTTCAGCCAGTTCATATAGAACAGATGCGCGTAACTGCGCCATTTAAAAACCGGTTCCTGCGTTGTATCGCCATCTGGGAAGTAGAACTCCGGCAAATCAATCGGCAAATTCTTTTTCTTATCGCGGAAATATTCATTAGCCAAGGTATAGCGATCATACTCAAAATGACCTAAAACGAAAATGCGGCGCAAATCTTTGGTAGCGCAGATATTGATACCGTTTTCTACCGAACGGGACAGCACCTGCAGAGCCTTGCAGGCATCAATCGCATCATCATCAACAGCAGTATGGCGTGACTGCGGAATAAAATATCTGTCATCAAAGCCACGCAGCAGCGGATGATTCTTCACTGTCAGGCCATAGGGGAAGATGCCAAACATTTTCGCCGGCAAAATCGTCTTGTTAACACCATAATAATGGTACAAGGCAGCCTGCGCGCCCCAACAAAGCGTCATCGTGGAATAACAGTGATATTCTGCCCAGTCCAGATAAGCTTCGATTTCCTTCCAGTAATCAACAGCCTCAAAGGGAATGGTTTCTACAGGCGCACCTGTCATCAGGAAGGCATCGTAATAGCGGTCCTTAACATCATCAAACTCCAGATAAGCGCGATCAAGATACGAATTATCGGTATGCGTAGTTTCACGGCTCACAGTACGGCAGAAATCAACCTCTATCTGCAGCGGAGAATTGCCCAAAAGGCGCAGCAGCTGAATTTCCGTCGGCTTCTTCAGCGGCATCAGGTTCAGCACGCACACCTTCAGCGGACGAATACGCTGCGTTGTCGCACGCTGCTCTGTCATGGTAAAAATTCCTTCCTCCTGCAGTTGGCAGATAGCGGATAAATGGTCATTGATTTTAATCGGCATTGTTTGTTCCTCCTACATTTCCTAACTTAGATTTTCGACTTGTTACAGGAGGATGAGCAATAAAAAAGCTTCCGTTCCTGTAAAAATACAGGGACGAAAGCGTTGCTTCGTGATACCACCCTAATTCATCCATATGTCACCACACGGACCTCATCAAGTACGCAGGGATTGTTTACCCTTTAATACTCCAGCACTGTAACGGGTGCACCCGGACGGCCTAAATGCATGCATCTCAGCCCATCGGCTCCAAGACCATCTTCAATGTCACCACCTGCTCCCTCTTGCACCATCACGAAGGCTCTCTTTGCCAGGCTCGTACATTTACTCTTCTCTTCATTGCCCGTTATTAAGTTATGTACATGATAATACAGTAATTCTTTGTAATTGTCAACAAAAAGTTGCAGTTTTCTCGTAGAAAAAGTGTATAGCGCAGATTTTGTAAAGTAGGTTACAGAAATTGCAGGAAAATGTTGGTAGTAGCAAAAAGCACCGACATCTACAGTAGCAATTGTATGGCCGATTTTATTTTTGTTATTTTTAGAATTTTCTCTTGACTTTGTTTTCCCTTTTCTTTATACTTAGCTTAGCTTCAAATTTACAACAAAATAAGCAGTGCCTATCGGCTTACGTCGGTAGTAATTTAGCAGTACCTATGGTATCCGAACTTTCGGATGCTATGTGTACTGCTTTTTTGTTTGGCAGCTTATGTTGTATTTTGTAGGAGCAAATATTATAATTAAAGGAGAGAAAACAGTATGCCGGCCATTTCAATGTTTTATGGTATTATTATTAAGATGTATAACAACGGTGAACACAATCCGCCTCATTTCCATGCATCATATCAAGGATATTATGCTACCTTCAATCTTGATGGTGAGCTAATTGAAGGAGATATGCCAAAAAGACAGATTAAATTTATAGCAGCCTGGACAGAAATTCACAAAGATGAGCTAATAGCCAATTGGGAACTGGCTATTAACGAAGAACCCTTATACAAAATCGAACCATTGCGTTAAAAGGAGTGACCACGATTATGAAAACGCCAGTATGGGTAGTTACCAACGTACAACCGCAAAAGGATTATACGCTGATTTTAACCTTTGCCAGCGGCGAAAAAAAGCTTTTTGATGCTCGCCCACTTCTTGCAAAAGCAATCTACAAGCCATTGAACAATCTCAGTTTTTTCCTGACAGCTAAAGCTGATTGTGGCTCCGTAGCCTGGAGCGATGAAATTGATATTGCACCGGAATATTTATACGAGTGCAGCCTTCCTTTGCAGGTTATTTAAGCTGCTACTTAATTTTGCTAATGTAAGATTAGCAGGGATGGACTTACAACTATGGATAATTTCTGCAAGCAAATTTATGAAGCTGGCATTAACGACGGCAGAGCTGAAGGTAAGGCTGAATACATTAAAAATCTTATGTCTATATAGTGCAAACGAGGTCAGCAACGCTGCCCTCGTTTTTCTTATCTGTTTCCATACATCTTCTTATAATAATTCTGATACTCGCCATTAATAATATCCTGCCACCACTTTTGGTTCTCAAGATACCATTTAATGGTCTTTTTAATGCCATCGGCAAACTTTGTTTCCGGCAGCCAGCCAAGCTCATTATGAATTTTAGTCGGATCTATTGCGTAACGCATATCATGACCTTTGCGGTCCGTTACATGCGTAATCAGGCTCTCCGGTTTGCCAAGCTCCTTGCAAATCAGCTTTACGATATCAATATTGCGCATCTCATTATTACCGCCGATATTATATACCTCGCCTACTCTGCCCTTATGAATAATCAAATCAATAGCCTTGCAGTGATCCTCGACATACAGCCAATCGCGTACATTCAAGCCTTCGCCATACACCGGCAGCGGTTTATCTGCCAAAGCATTCGCAATCATCAGCGGTATGAGCTTCTCCGGGAACTGATAAGCACCATAGTTATTGCTGCAGCGCGAAATCGAAACTGGCAAGCCATAGGTTCTGTGATACGCCATAACAAGCAAATCTGCACTTGCCTTGGAGCTGCTGTAAGGCGAGCTCGGCCGAATTAAGGCTTGTTCGGTAAACGGCTTTGCCTCTGCAGAAAGTGTTAAATCTCCATACACCTCATCTGTAGATATCTGATGGTAACGCCTGATACCGTATTTACGGCAAGCATCCATCAAGGTTGCAGCCCCCATGATGTTAGTCTGCAAGAAAATACCGGGATTTTCAATGCTGCGGTCAACATGTGATTCTGCAGCAAAGTTCACCACGATATCGGGATGTTCTTCCTCAAAAAGCTTGTCTACTGCTTCTCTGTCGCAGATATCTGTCTGCATAAAGCTAAAGTTCGGCTTGTCCATCACAGGCTTTAATGTAGAAAGATTACCTGCATAAGTCAGCTTGTCAAGACAAATAATGCGGTACGCAGGATGCTTTGCCAGCATGTGAAATATGAAGTTGCTTCCGATAAATCCGGCACCGCCGGTTACGATAATGTTAATAAGAAGGACCTCCAGGTAAAAGTTAAAACGTACTTTATAAGTACGTTAAGTTTTAAATTACGAGCATGACACATTCAGGTTATCGTAACAATATATTTTTTACTTAATCGATAACAAATTACCCTCGTACAAGTAACACTTGCAGCTCTCCATGCAGCTTAACCTCTATAGAATTTGCCGGTAAGAATATGCAGTCACCTTTAAAAATACTTAACACTTCGCCTTCACCAAATGCCATTATTCCACAGCCATTCGTACAAAGCAACACCTGAAAGGAATCACCGTTACTTGTCAATTTTGCCATTTCACGACAGCGCTCCGTATTTATCAGTACTCGCTCTACCTGATAGTATTTACAGCGGCACAGCATTTCCGACGCAAAACCTCTCCTATACTTCAGCACACGCATTGGCTGCTTCGGCTGTGCGCTTCCATGCGTATCAACAACAGCTAAAGCTTTTTCTATGTGCAGCTCGCGCTTCCTGCCATTTTTATCAACACGGTTATAATCAAACAATCGATACGTTAAATTAGAGCTTTCCTGAATCTCAGCTATCAGTGCTCCAGCACCAATCGCATGAACGGTGCCAGGTTTTATAAAGAAAACATCATCGCGATGTACCGGTATCTTTTGCAAATATTTTTCTACTGTACCATCCTGCAAGCTTTTTGCCAAAACACTTTTTTCTATATCATGGCTGAAGCCATATACAAGCTGCGCATTGCGACTAGCATCAAGCACATACCACATTTCAGTCTTGCCACGCTGTCCGTTTTCATGCTTAAAAGCATATTCATCATCAGGATGAACCTGAACAGATAAATCCTTTTTAGCATCAATAAGCTTGATTAAAATAGGCAATTCCCCTAAATTTGCATAATGCATGCCTAAAAAACCTGGGTTGCGACGCAAAACCTCTGCTAATGACAAGCCTTTAAATTCACCACTAGCAACTATACTCGTACCATCATGATGTGTAGAGCACTCCCACGTTTCTGCCAAAGGCTGCATCGGAACGTCTTTGGAGAAGTCATCATTCAATCGTCTGCCACCCCAAAGATAATCCTTGCCTATAGGCTTGAGCAGAAACGGCTTATTATTCAAGCTCATATTTTTGCTTGTCATTTACGCTTATCTCCTTACCAAGCTGAACCTCGATAATTTTCAGTTCTGTGTCCGCCATAATAGTATGTCTGCAGCCTGCTGCTATGGTAATCACATCTCCGGCGTGAACCTCCTGCTTCATGCCGTCTACAATAGTATGTCCACTGCCTTGGATAACAGTCCACACCTCATCGCGATGCTCATGGCTATGGTAGTTCATTTTACTACCAGCCTTCAGCGTTATACGAATGGTCAGGCTTTCTTTTTCCATGTCTATAACCTGATAGCTACCCCAGGACTTTTCGGCATACATTACTGGCTGAATAATATTATCTACAAACGGCTTAATATAGCTTGACTGTCCTTTGTCCGATACCAAAATACCATCAGGACCAGCTGCAACAACAACATTCTGCAAGCCCATGCAGAGAATAGGAATATCCAGCTCGTTTATAACATGTACATTAGCGCATTTTTCATTTAAAACACCTTTACCAATAACCTGCTCATCCATAGCTTCTGTAAGCGTATTCCAGGTACCAAGGTCTTTCCATTGTCCTACATAACGCATAACAGTAATCCTTGGTTCCTTTTCAACAACAGCATAGTCAAAGCTTATCTTAGTCAATGCATCATATTTATTGTAAAGATCATAGTAGTCATCAAACTCTATAAGCTCATGTGCCTTATCAAGCAGGTATTGCAACTTAAAGGCAAATACACCACCATTCCATAAGGCTCCCTGCTTGATGTACTCTTCTGCGGTTTTGGCATCCGGCTTTTCCTTGAACATGCTTACAGTACTTATTGCTTCCTTACCTTCTGGAATTATATAACCATATTTTTCACTTGGGTAGGTCGGTTCAATTCCCATCAACACCAGATTATTTTCCGGTCGCTGTGCCAACGCTGCCAGCTTTTCAAAGGCAGCAAAATAGCTGTCATCTACATATGGATCAATAGGAGAAACCACTACAGCTTCATTAGCAGGCACATGCAGCACATCATGCAGGTAGCAGGCTGCCAAAGCAATCGCAGGAAAGGTATCACGACGACATGGTTCAACAGAGATACTTAAGTTGTCTGCTAATTGATTGCAAATTGAGGATACCTGACTTTTAGAGGTTGCAATCGTAATTTTTGCTTCACTATCAACACTCTTAATCTGTTCATAAACACGTTGCAGCATAGAATTATGCGAACCATCAGCATTCTTGAAAATCTTAATAAACTGCTTAGAACGGATATCATTCGAAAGCGGCCACAGTCTCTTGCCACTACCACCAGATAATAATACTATGTTCATAATATGCTTCTCCTTATCTATAAGAAAAGGCCGCGTTCCTGTCGGACACGCGGTCTTAAATTTTTAGCGTTCCGCACGCATTTCATTGGTTAGGAAGTCATGATATGCTAAACGAATACCATCTTCCAGCTCAGTTTTATATTTCCAGCCCAGTTTTTCTGCCTTACTTACGTCAAGCAACTTGCGCGGTGTGCCGTTCGGCTTACTGGTATCCCAACGAATTTCGCCTGTATAACCAATAACCTTGGCAACAAGTTCTGTAAGCTCCTTTATCGTAAGCTCCTTGCCAGTACCAGCATTGACGGTTTCGTCGCCACTGTAGTTGTTCATCAAGAACACGCACAGGTTAGCCAAATCATCAACATACAGGAATTCGCGCAGCGGTGAACCATCTCCCCAACAGGTTACGAACGGCAACCCCTGCTCCTTTGCTTCATGGAAACGACGAATCAACGCAGGCAGTACATGGCTATGTGTCGGATGATAATTATCGTTCGGGCCATAAAGATTTGTCGGCATAAGAGAGATATAGTCTGTTCCATACTGCTTATTCAAAAACTCGCAGTATTTCAAACCACTGATTTTTGCCAATGCATAAGCTTCGTTCGTTTTTTCCAGCTCACTAGTCAGCAGGCAGCTTTCTTTCATCGGCTGCGGTGCCATACGCGGATAAATACAGGAAGAACCTAAAAACTCCAGCTTTTTACAGCCATTCTTCCAAGCACTGTGAATTACATTCATTTCCAAAATCATATTGTCATACATGAAATCTGCCAATGCTTCGCTATTTGCAACAATACCGCCAACCTTTGCTGCAGCCAGAAAAACGTATTCCGGCTTTTCTTCAGCAAAAAACTTTTCTACTGCATCCTGTCTGCACAGGTCAAGCTCCTTATGAGTACGGGTGATAATATTTGTATAACCCTGACGCTCCAGTTCGCGTACAATGGCCGAGCCAACCATACCACGATGGCCTGCAACATAGATTTTGGCATTTTTTTCCATCATTATGAAAGACTTCCCTTCTAAACTTACTGAACCTTTTTCAAAGCAGCTTCACGTTTTGCCAGCTCATAGTCATGCTTGGTCATAATGGCAATCAGCTCTTCATAAGAGGTTTTTTGCGGATTCCAACCAAGCACAGTTTTTGCTTTCGTCGGATTGCCCCACAAATTATCTACATCTGTAGGACGGAACCACTGCGGATTTACGCAGACAAGCATTTTACCAGTTTTGGCATCATAGCCTTTTTCGTCGATGCCCTTGCCTTCCCAACGGATTTCAATGCCAACCTGTTTAAAACCCTTTTCTGTAAAATCACGTACAGTATGCTGTTCACCGGTTGCAATAACAAAATCTTCAGGTGTATCATGTTGCAGAATCATCCACATGCACTCTACATAATCCTTTGCATAACCCCAGTCGCGCAGGGAGTCCATGTTGCCAAGCTCAAGATGATCCTGCAGACCACAGGCAATGCGTCCTACTGCCAGCGTAATTTTGCGTGTTACAAAGTTTTCGCCACGGCGTTCAGATTCATGGTTGAAAAGAATGCCGTTTACAGCAAACATGCCATAAGCTTCGCGATATTCCTTGGTAATCCAAAAGCCATACTGTTTTGCGACAGCATAAGGGCTATAGGGATGGAAGGGAGTTGTTTCGCTCTGTGGCACTTCTTCAACCTTACCGTAAAGCTCGCTAGTAGATGCCTGGTAGATACGGCAAGTTTTTATCATACCTAAGATACGCACTGCTTCCAAAATGCGCAATACGCCAAGTGCATCAACATCTCCGGAGTATTCCGGCACGTCAAAGGAAACCTGTACATGGCTTTGCGCTGCAAGATTATAAATCTCATCAGGCTTCACGATGCTGATAATGCGAATGAGAGAAGAAGAATCGCTCAAATCGCCATCATGCAGAGTGATAGCGTTTTTTGCCAGCAAATGGTCAATGCGGGCAGTGTTGCTGATAGATGCACGGCGAGTAATACCGTGTACCTCATATCCCTTTTCTAATAAAAATTCGGCTAAGTAAGAGCCGTCCTGTCCGGTGATACCGGTGATAAGTGCTGTTTTAGACATTGGTAACCCTACTTTCATTAGCTTTTATTGTTTTTTGTATTTCATCCACTAATAAATATACTGTGCTGCATGGATTCATTTCAGATGCTTTATTAACAATCTCTTTGAATGCATTATGTCTGTGTCTAGCTCTATCTATAGCTTCTTCTTCATCTCCATACTCTTTTAATAAATTATATATTCCTGCATCAGCTTTTTTATACTCTTTACCAGTTTTTTGTTTAAAAAGCTTTGCAAAACGCTTCCAACATTCTTCAGACGTATTACAACAAGTCATATTCTGGAAGTATGCTTCAAACCATACTTCCAGACAACAATTCGACCAAGCGGCATTTATTCCTTCTCTATTAGCATTTTTGATAATATCATCAAAATCTTTGACTTCATCTCTATCAAACATAATCCATAGTTTCGCATATTGTGGATTTGATGCAGCCTTTTCCTTACATACTTTTATTAAATCTTGAGTTCGTTGATCTTCAATAACTTTAATTACAATTCTTCCTTGCAAACTTTTAGGTAATGTGTTTTTTAACCCAGTTATATAATTACCTTCTGTTTCCTTAGTATCTGTTACAATCAAATAATGTCCTAAGTCTCGAACTCTTTGTAACCTATTCATTCTTTGAGTTCTATTGCCACAATGATCTTTTTTAGCCATGCTTCTTTCCCTCCATATGCATTAATGCTTTTAATGAAGGTATTGCTCCATATTGACCAAGCAAATAATTTTCTACATAATTGTTTTCTGATTCCACTCCTTTAAAATCTGCTAAAGAATATAATGTAGAAATCCCATTATTGTCTTTATCTGTAAACCATATTTCGTCTTTACGTAAAATATTGTTTTTTAATTGCCATAAGTCATGAGAAGTAAATATTATTTGCGCATGATGAATGTTAACTTCTGGATCCATAAAGGTAATTAATATATTTCTTACCAACAATGGATGTAATCTTGAGTTTAGCTCATCTACTAATAATACACTTCCTCTTTCAATACAATCTTGAATAAATTGGTATAAAGCAAACATCTTAAGAGTACCGTCAGACTCCTGACTCAAAGGCAACAAAACGGTACCTCCATCAAGGTTTTTATGCTTGGTTTTTATATTGAGAATTTGTTTTCCATCATCATCTGATTTTAAAACTTCAACATCGAAACCAATTATTGATGAATCAAAAGTCGCAAGATATTTCACCACTTGATTTTGAACATCTAAACTATCTGCAAAGCCAGCTGGTGCCTGATGAGATAGGCCTTCATTCTCTCTAGGATCACCAAAGTTTGTTATTCTATTTTTCATGAACCAATCGATAACTATTTTGAATCTATTGATTTTAAGAAATGAGCCTAATGATAATATTAGCGTTTCCTTTTCCAAAGATATCTTGATATTTTCTCGACGCTTTTCAGGTATACCAGATAAATCTAATTCATTTTTTCCCCTGTAAAAAATATTTTTATACTCTTTACCACTTTTAGCCTTGTAATTAAGCCATTCTTCTGTCACACCATTTTGACTGACAGAAAAACCATAATTATATATTGTACAACCTCTGCCAGTCTCACGAGAAAAAAACACTTCAAATAGGGATTCGGCATCCTTACTCTTATTATCGAATAAAAATGGTGTTAATCTATTTATACCTCGAACTTTGTCACGACTAAAAACTACAGACGAAGTAACATACTCCATCATATAACGGAATGCTTTAATGACATTGGACTTTCCACTAGCATTCGCACCAAAAATACAAGCGGCTGTTAAAATACGCTCATCACCAACTTTGGCAATCCTATATTCCTTTTCTGTGTCTTCTGTTGCTGAAAAGTCTAGTACCGTATCATCACGAAATGATTTGAAATTTTTAAAGCGAAATTGTATAAGCATAGTTATCCTCCATGAGTTTATAATCTACATCGCCACAAAGTAGCTTTTTATGATATTCTAAATTATATTATTATGCGTGATGCTTATTATAGAACTGCTCATAATTGTCCAATATATATTCTATGGCAAGAATCGTTTTATCCGATTTTTTCACTAAGTACTGCGTACATAGCGCCCATAGCCAAATTAATAAAGTAGATACCACTATGTATACTATAGTAGCATTAAAAGTTTGGTAATTGATTAAATCTTTTTCTATAATAGTACTAATAAGTGCATATACAGATAAAACAATCGCTATGCCTACCAAAGCATTATTTAGAAATAACTTTCTAGCATTATTTTTAGCAATTTCATGTTTCCTTAACGTGTTGAGTTCATACCTACTTATATAACAACTTGTCATTTTTGTCACAATATATAAAAATTCGTTGGGACTATTATCAAGTAAGAACTTTATTATTATTTTCACTTTATGTAGCAACTTTGCCAAACGAGTAAATTTTTTATGTTCATTATTTCCATTTAAATTGCTGTCAATAATTTTACACAAATATCTTCACTCCCTACAATACATTTAACTTCCACCGATTATATCCAGTTTTCGTAGCTCCTCTTGAATATGTATATTATGCAAAAGCAAAATATAATCATCTATTCCCATACATCTTCTCATAATCGTTCTAATACTCGCCATTAATGATATCCTTCCACCACTTCTGATTCTCAAGATACCATTTAATGGTCTTTTTAATGCCGTCAGCGAACTTCGTCTCCGGCAGCCAGCCCAGCTCATTATGAATCTTCGTAGGATCAATTGCGTAACGCATATCATGACCTTTGCGGTCGGTTACGTGCGTAATCAGGCTCTCAGGCTTGCCTAACTCTTTGCAAATCAGCTTGACGATGTCAATATTGCGCATTTAGTTATGACCACCAATATTATATACCTCACCGACTCTCCCCTTATGGATAATCAAATCAATCGCCTTGCAGTGATCCTCGACATACAGCCAATCGCGCACATTCAAGCCTTCGCCATAAACAGGCAGCGGCTTATCTGCCAAAGCATTCGCTATCATCAGCGGAATCAGCTTCTCAGGGAAGTGATACGGTCCGTAGTTATTGCTGCAGCGAGAAATCGTTACCGGCAAGCCATACGTTCTGTTATAAGCCATGACGAGCAAATCTGCACCAGCCTTAGAGGAAGAGTACGGACTGCTAGTATGAATCGGAGTTTTCTCCGTAAAGAACAGGTCAGGTCTATCAAGCGGCAAATCGCCATAAACCTCGTCTGTAGATACCTGATGATAGCGCTTAATGCCATACTTACGGCACGCATCCATCAGTGTTGCCGTGCCCATGATGTTAGTCTGCAAGAAAATGCCCGGATTTTCAATAGAGCGGTCAACATGCGACTCTGCCGCAAAGTTCACTACGATATCAGGCTTCTCTTCTTCTAAAAGCTTATTCACTGCTGCTCTGTCGCAGATATCAGCCTTGTCAAAACGGAAGTTAGGATTATCCATTACAGGCTCTAATGTCGAAAGATTACCTGCATAGGTCAGCTTGTCCAAACAAATAATGCGGTACCCTGGATACTTTTTCAGCATATGAAAGATAAAGTTGCTGCCAATGAAGCCAGCGCCACCAGTTACGATAATGTTCGTAAACTGATATAAAATACTAGTAGTATGTAGCATCTTTCAAGTACACCTTATAATATTATACAGAAATTCAACTTCTCTACTAAAATTTGCTTCAATAAATCTCTTTATTTTTAATAAAACTGCTAAATTTAAGCCTTTTTCATCACTTTAGCAATCTCTAAATCTAATCTATCATCAATATCAATAGACTTTTCTTTACTCATAACATATGCATAGCAATTATCTGCATATAAGTTGTAATTCACATCTACAATATTTTTGCATGATACTATATAGATAGCTCCGTTCTCTCTGTAATGCGTTTCCAAATCCTGCCTTCTCATGTGGCTATATGGCGACTTAGCCATTTCTTCCATAGAATTACTTCTAGGCAACGTAAAACACCATTGCACTGGGTGATCCACTTCACATACAGAAACTACATTTATTACTCCATCTCTTGATAGTAAAGCGAATGCTGCTTTAACATCATCAGACGTTCTTAAGGGAGAAGTAGGTTGTAAAAGAGCCACATAATCATACTCTTGACCTAATTTTTTATACTCCTCTAACACTTCCCTGACAGTATCCCAAGAACTTGCTCCATCACTAGAATTAAAATCAGAGCGCAAAAATGGCACGCTCGCTCCACATGCTTTAGCGATATCAGCATATGTTTCAGAGTCTGTAGAAACCATAACTTCATCAAAGCACTGAGAATCAACAGCTGCCTTGATTGTATAGTACATCAAAGGGTTACCACATAAGTCCATAATGTTTTTATCTGGCAACCCTTTAGAACCACTACGAGCTGGAATTATAGCTAGATTTTTCATTCCGACACCTCAAATTTTAAAATCAATATCGTAAAATTTCTTCTTGTTACTTATATTATCTTTTTTCAAATAATCAATTATTACATTGAGTATTTTACTAGAAGTAGTACCATCACCAAGTGGACTCTTTATATTTTTCGCAACATCCTGCATTTCTTTACTAAGCCCTTTATTTATTGCTGAAACTATTTTTTCAAAAACAGGTTCGCAACATATCACACTATCAGCCATCATTCTGCCTTTTTGCCTATCACCAATGTTAACTGTCGGAGTGCCAATAGCAGGAGCCTCAACTATTCCGCTAGAAGAATTCCCAATAACTAATTTTGCATACTTTATAGCAGACAAATATCTTAGCATTCCCAACGATGGCGTGACAAACCAATTTTTATGTTTTTTCACTTCTTCAAGCCAAATATCGTTGATTAATCTGCCACCAGCATCAACATTAGCTAACGTAATAATATAAGACATATTAAGGAAATTATCCATAGCCCTTATTAATTCCCTAACTTGAAATTCTGCTGTATCTTCCTCGCGAGTAACAGGATGAAACGTAACTACAGCATAATCACTTAATATGTTTTTGAAAACAAGATTTTCAGCTAGAGCATCTCGATTATACAAGGTCATGTTTAAACAGTTCTCAACGCCTGGCTCACCAACATTAAATACTCTTTCTGGTTCTTCTCCCATTTGTATTATTCTTTTAGCTGATTGCTCACATCCTGGAAAATGAATCATACTCATTTTTGTCATAGAATGCCTTAGAGCATCATCTATAGCGCCTTCGGTAACATCTCCACCCGATATATGAGCAATTTTTATCCCCATCATATGTGCAGCACTTACAGCGCCAAATATTTCAAATCGATCCCCTAATACAACTAATAAATCAGGTACATTACTTGCAAAATAATCAGCAAATTTTTTCATACACTCACTAGTAGCCAAGGCCATACCCGCTTTATCATCTTGATCAGCTAATATTTTAATATCAATTATATTTTTATAATTATCAGCCAATATTTCTTTTTTGGTATAACCGAAATCCTTAAGTAAATGTGTACCAGTTACGATTACTGAAAGTGTTATTTGCTGTTCACATTCAAGTTTTAATAATAAGCTCCTTAATAAACCGTAATCAGCTCTAGTACTTGTTACAGCACATACATTATAAGTCTTCATTAAAAATCAATTCCTTCGTCTACCTCATAGCACTTAACAGCTGCTTTCCCAATGAGCAAATCCCACTTATCAGCAGATAAGCCACTATCATTTCTTTTCACAGTTAAATCTGCTGCATCAAAAATTTTTCCTTTAGGAATCGGCTTAGCTGCAACTATTCTCTTTAAAACTACTCGAGAAATTATTTTTTCAGCATTAGTTGGAACTTTAATACCATCACCAATTGCAGACTCTATATGTCTAATAGCTGTTACCATCTGTTTAAACTCCGCTGGCTCGGTGCTCGCCTTCTGATCAGGCCCTTCTAAAGTTCTATCTAACGTAAAATGTTTCTCTATTATTTGAGCACCTCTAGCAACAGCAGCTATTGGAACCTCAATACCTATAGTATGGTCAGAATAACCTACTTCTAAACCGAAAGCACATTTAATTGTATCCATAGCTTTAAGATTTACACTGTCGTAAGGACATGGATAATTTGTTGTACAATGAAGAATTTTTATATCATTTGCTCCACCTTCTCTCAATGCAGTTAATGATATTTCAATATCTGCCAATGTACTCATTCCTGTGCTTAAAATAACAGGTAACCCCTTACTTCCTATGTAACGAAGATAAGAAATATTGCCTATATCACCAGATCCAACTTTAATAAAAGGAATACCTAACTTTACTAAAAAATCCAAACTATCCTTTTCATCCGCAGTCGACGCAAACTGAATACCAATTTCTTCACAATATCTCTTAACTTCACAAAAAGCTCCTTGGGATAATTCCAATTCTTTTAACATTTGAAATTGCGATTTACTATTACCATTATTCTGCTTCTGATACTCTGCTTGCTCTACATTTTTTGTAATAATTTTTTCTGTTATCCAAGTTTGAAATTTAACACAATCTGCACCTGCTTCTTTAGCAGCATAACATAACTTTTTAGCTTCCTCTAAACTACCATTATGATTGACGCCAGCTTCAGCAATAATATAAACGCTCATAATTACCTCCGATACTGTATCATAAAACTATTATTTTTATCAAATTCTTCATCTATTTCGCATCTAAAATTTAAAAGTCTATTATACTTTTCTTGATTAAAAATTGTTCTACCTACGACAAAAGGTAGATGCCCATTTTTATTAAATTGCTTCTTAAAGCCAAATAACGAATCATTAGGCTTCATTCCACCACCTAAATGGAACTTTTCCATCCCGTTTTTATTAGCCCATTTTGCAACTTCATATAATAATAAATTAGTTGGCGAATATTTACGATATTCCGTATGAGAACCAGATAAATGATAATGAACATATTTAGAATTATAAAGAATAATAGACGCAGCTATAGGCATCGAGTCTAACATAGCATAGAATACGCAGGCATTGTCTTCTAACAACTTCAATGATTCAAAGTATTTTGTATTGAATATATAATAATCATCTGCCCCATTTTTTAGCATAGTTTCATTATACATATCTATAAATGACTCTAATTCCGTAATTTTACATCTTTGAATTGTAACGTGATTCTTTTCTGCCTTTCTAACCATATTGCGATTCTTACTGTCCATATTTTTGAAGATTTCCTCTGAATTCGTAGTATCTATATATATAGTTTCACGTAAAAAGCGCGATTCTATTACCATAGGTAAAATATTATAATTATCCAAAATTGGGTGGAATCTTACAAATTGCGAAATTACCCCATTTTGATTGCAATATTCAAGTAGCTCTTTTAAAAATAATGTTTGATTTTTATTAGATATAATTTTAGAAACAAGTGGTCCACCATACCCATAAGGAGTTTCCCAATCAAAGTATTGCAATGGTTTTATCTTATCTCCAAATAAATTTGATTCATATATATCCTTTTGCATAACGACATAACAAAGGCGTTCATCATCATGTTCATAATATACTAATAATGGTTTTCCATCACCATGTAATTCAAATGAATATGCATACTCGTAAAGATAATAAACATCCCAACTAGGAAATGATTTAATAATATCATTCCATTGATTAGCATTATTTGTAGTAATAATTTTTAAAATTGCAATCATCTCCCAACATATTTTTTTATGATATACGCTAAATATAACATATCTTCTTCATTGTAACGTTGATCAATAGGAAGAGAAATTAATGTTTCAGAATTATGTATAGCCATTTTTCTATCATCTGATTTAAAACCATCAAAAGGCCAATGAACAGCACAATATACTTTATTATCCATTAAATAACTTTTAAAACTATTCCTTTGCTTAATCCTAATAGGTAGTACCAAAGGACATTCGTTATCCATTAATTCTCGAATAGGTACAATATCTAAATCAAATAATAACTTTTCTAAAATCTTATAATTTTGTTTTCTTTTTTCTATTATCGCATCACAGTCAAAACATTTTATAATGAATTTCGATAAATCCGATATATATTTTGGATTGCTATTCTCAAAGGCTTCTTCACATTCAGCAAAGATTTTCCTATACTCTAAGTTAACATCTAATCCTTCGTTCAGAAATAAATGCTTTAAAATTAAAGCATTTATCTTCCTATTATCAATAGAGTTTTCAAAATTTCTTCCAGATAAGGTATCTTTTATATTATGTTTGTTTGAATATAGTACTCCACCATTAGGTATAGGAATCCATTTTCTAATACTAGCTACCGCATAGTCTCCAACTATACTATGCTTAGATAACAAGCTTTGAGTATTATCTTCAATAACAGTAATTCCATATCTCTTAGCTTTTAATTTGATACTGTTAGTTATTAATTCAGATTGAATATACCCGAAATAATTAACAAAAAGTATTGTACCTACCTTATTATTAATTTTACTCATCAAGTCATTCAAATCTATTTCAAAATTACTCTTTATCTTATAAAAAATTATCTTATGAGCAGGAAAAGATTTAATGACTGATTCACATAAATACTCTGGTAATAATACAAATTTGTTTCTATCTATTGGTACACTCTTTATTGCAGAACGACCACTATCAAATAATGTATATGAATATCCAGATAAAAACTCCAAAAGATTATTATGTTTAATATTGAGGCAATTAGAATCCAAGCTAAACTCACTGCCTATTTCTCGATTATTCTCCATATAATCTCTTCCTCATTTTTTCAAGCTCAGACATTTGCCCCATATCTAACCAATCATTTTCACTAACAGGATAAATGGCTACTTTTTTACCTTTAGCAATTTCTCTTTCTATAATATCAGGAAAGCTAATAGCTTCTTCAAAATCAATATCATTAATAACCTCTGGCTCTACAACATAAATACCAGTATTCGTTAAAAATGAATACTCTGGTTTTTCTTTCATGTCCTCAATAGAACCATTCACCCCCATCTCAATTACACCATAGGGTATTTGCAAATTCTTATATGCGCAAATCATAGTAATTACATTATGATTTTCTTTATGAAAACGAATAATGCTGTCATAATTAGAAAGCAATAAATTATCACAATTTGTAAAAAAGAACGTACTGCTAAGCTTTCCTTTTAAATAACACAATCCACCGCCAGTACCTAACGGCTTCGTTTCATCATACCAGCTAATAGTATAATTCTTATCACATTCAGAAAAATATGCTTTCATTATTTCTTTTTTATAATTAACTATAATATGAAATCTATTACATTCATAGTTATTAAATTGCTGCATAATATGTTCTAAAATGGGTAGTTCGCCAACTGGTATCAGAGGTTTTGGTAAAATATTAGTATAAGGTGCTAATCTTGTTCCCTTGCCTCCAGCATTTATTACTACTGGTAGATTTAGCTTATTATAAAAAATATATTTAATTTTTTCTCCAATATAA
>UMJU01013734.1_pt1 | contig 20161 bp, 18 predicted proteins | sample 1966161 | NCBI WGS metagenome assembly UMJU01 (sample SAMEA4836156, study PRJEB28245) | human gut metagenome | biome: gut microbiome; material: fecal sample | place: Denmark | collected 2008 | reverse complement strand
GCGCGACAGCCTGCCAGCTGATTGAAAAATTTCTTCATCGAGACATCCGCGAAGGGATGAGCGAGTCGGCAGCCAAGGCGGTCATCTTTTCTGCCATCAGTGCAGCCAATGCAAAGGTCTATTCAATGGCAAAGGAAAACCCCAACTACCACGGAATGGGCACCACACTGGTGCTGGCGGTGGTGCTGGACGAGTGGATGCACATTGTCAACATCGGGGACAGCCGCATTTACATGGTAGAAAAAAAGGCGGTGCAGCAGCTGACCCGCGATCACACCCTAGTGCAGACGATGGTGGACCGCGGAGAAATCAGCAGCGAAGAAGCCCAAAATCATCCGAAAAAGCATTATATCACCCGCGCCATCGGCGTTGGGGATACGCTGGACATCGACTACCAGATGTATCAGCTGAAAAAGGAAAGCCAGGTGCTGCTGTGTACCGACGGGCTTTCCAACTACCTCAGACCGGAAAAGCTGCCGGACCAGCTGAAAAGCTGCATCCGCAAGGAGAGCTTGCAGGAGCTGATCGACTATGCCAACAATCAGGGCGGAGCGGACAATATCACGGCAGTTGTGCTGTATCGTTCCTGATGCCCGCTGTGCAGGAGGCTATTCTGAATGGATAAATACATTGGAAAGAAACTGGATGGACGCTATGAGATACGCGAGCTGATCGGCGTGGGCGGAATGGCAAACGTCTACAAGGCGTATGACGTGGTGGAAGCGCGGACGGTGGCGGTCAAGATTCTGAGGGAAGAATATATGAACAACGACGAATTTATGCGCCGTTTCCGCAACGAATCTCGCGCCATCTCTTTGCTGGATCACCCGAATATCGTCAAGGTGTATGACGTTATCTTCTCCAACCGCATCCAATCGATTGTGATGGAATACATCGACGGCATCACCCTGAAGGACTACATCGACCAGGAAAAGGTGCTGCGCTGGAAGGAAGCGGTCCATTTTACCGTGCAGATTCTGCGGGCATTGCAGCACGCACACGACAAGGGCATTGTCCACCGCGACATCAAGCCGCACAATATCATGCTGCTGTCGGACGGGACCATCAAAATCACTGATTTTGGCATTGCCCGCTTTTCCCGCAGCACCACCAAAACCATCACCGACAAAGCCATCGGCTCGGTGCATTACATCAGTCCCGAGCAAGCCAGCGGCGCCTTCACCGATGCCCGCAGCGACATCTATTCACTGGGCGTGATGATGTTCGAGATGCTTACCGGCAAGCTGCCTTTTGAGGCGGACACGCTGGTTTCGGTGGCAATCAAGCAGATACAAAGTCAGCCGACTCTGCCGCGCTCAATCAACCCCGACATCCCGGAAGGGCTGGAGGAAATCGTGATGCGCGCCATGCAGAAGGATGCAGACAAGAGATACCAGTCGGCAGCAGAGATGCTGCACGACATCGACGAATTTAAAAGAAACCCCGCGATTGTTTTTTCCTACAAGTACGAGCAGCCGCCGCAGGTACACATTCAAAACGAGCTGCGGCATCAGCGGGCAGAACAACAGACAGGTGGAGAACAACAGCCGATGAAGAAAGAGAAAAAACCTTCCAGACGTCCGTCGCAGCAGAACCAGCAAAGCGATGACAGCTATGAACGCAAACCACTGCCGGTAGTGCCGGTGATGGCGGGCATTGCCTTTGCATTTTTGCTGGCAGCCTGTGCTTTCATCGGGATGCTGTTCATGGTCAACAAGCCCTTTGAGCAGGTGGAAAACGTTAAGGTCCCGGACCTGGTGGGCATGAATTATGAAAGCATCAAGACCAAGTACTCTGGAAAGTTCAAGATAGAGGTGGAGGAAAAAGCACCCAGCAGTCTGTACGACGAGGGAGAAATCTATGAACAGAACCCGGACCCGGGCAAAACGGTCAAGGAAAACTCCACCATCACCATCAAAATCAGCACAGGCAAACAGGTTATTGTGTTGGAAGATTACACCGGAAAGGATTCCACCGAGGTCTTCCGCGACCTGAACAAGAAGGGCATTAAGTGGACAGAAACAGAAACCTATTCCAATGAGTATCCGTCGGGAACGGTGGTTAAAACAGCGCCCGAAGCTGGTGAAGAGGTAGCAGAGGGCGATGAAGTCAGCGTCTATGTCAGCTTAGGTTCGCAGGAGCAGAATCAGACGGTGCCGCTGGTGGTCGGAATGAACTTCCACGAGGCAAAGACCTTGCTTTCCACCAAACGTCTGCGCATCGAGTGCGTGCGTGAGGTGCAGCCGGATACCGATGAGGACGGCAATCCTCTGCCGGGTCAGCAGGCGGCAGGAACCATTTTGGAGCAGAGCCCATCGGAGGATGCGCTGGTACCGGCAGGTACGGTGATCGGCGTTACTGTCATGGGCGGCGACGGCTGGGAGGACCCGAACAAGCCAAGACAGATTGAGATTAAATTCGACCTGCCGCAGGGCGACGATACGGTACACGTCCAGACCTTTGTGGATGGCAAGGAAACCGGCTACGGCGACCCGGACCTCTCCAGACAGTCGACCTGGACCACCAAGCCGAGCGGTAAGGGGGATGCAAAGGTGGAAATTTATATCGACGGTCAGTTGTACAAGAGTTATGATGTCAACTTTGACAACGGCACCAAGGTGGAAACCACCGACCTGCAGGGTCTGGGAGAATCCCTTTCCAAGGAAGAACACGCCAACGAGGAACGGGATGACGGATACCAGCAGCCGCAGGAGGAGGACGACGACGAATAACCGATAGAAAAACAGCCCGCGCTGTCCTTTGAGGCGGCAGGGCTGTTTTGTCTTATCAGCGAAAAGGTATTTTGCGGGAAACTCTCGCATTTTCCCGGGAAATTTGCTATAATGGGAAAAAACGTCAGAATGGAGGAAACACAATATCTTGATACAGCAGAAGATAATGGGCAGGATCGTCAAATCGCTGGGTGGATTTTACTATGTGGCACCGCAGTCGGGCGGTCCGGTCGTCGAATGCAGGGCGAGGGGAGCCTTTCGTCAGCAGAACATCAAACCCTGTGTGGGCGATTGGGCAACGGTAGAATTGACCGAGCAGAGAACAGGCTATGTCGTACAGCTCGAGCCGCGCAGCAACAGCCTGGTGCGCCCGCCGCTGGCAAATCTGGACCAGCTGGTGCTGGTGGTTTCCATCGCTGACCCGGCTCCGAACGCCTTTGTTCTGGATAAATTGATTGCCATTGCCGAATATCAGCAGATCGAGCCGGTCATCGTCATCACCAAGTGCGACCTTGCCGACCCGAAGGAATTTGCCGATATTTACCGCAAAGCAGGCTTTGCGGTGTATGAAACACGGACGCTGGAGCATCAGGGTATCCAAGAGGTGATGGAGATGCTCAAGGATAAGACCAGCGCCTTCTGCGGAAACTCCGGCGCAGGCAAATCCACCCTGCTCAACGCCATCGACCCGAGATTGAGCCTGGACACCGGCGACATCAGCCAAAAGCTGGGCAGAGGCAGACACACCACCCGCCATGTGGAGCTGTTTGAGCTGCCGCAGGGAGGATTTGTAGCGGACACACCCGGATTTTCCGCGGTAGACCTGGAAAAATTCCAGACCATCCTCAAGGATGAGCTGGCAGATTGCTTCCGGGAGATGCACGACTATGAGGGCAAATGCCGATTCCGCGGCTGTTCCCACACCAAGGAAGCGGGCTGCGCTGTTTTGCAGGCAGTCAAGGATGGGGAAATCTCGCAAAGCCGCCATCAAAGCTACCTCAACCTGTATGAGCAGGCAAAAAATATCAAGGAATGGGAGCTGGACCGCTAAGGTTTGCAGCTTTAGGGAAAGGGACAGACAGATGAAACGATGTGTGATCTTTGGCGGAGGGCAGATCGGTGACCCCGAGCAGATCAAAAATCTGGTGCGGCAGGAGGACTACCTCATCTGTGCGGACAGCGGTTACCGGCATTGTGTGCAGCTGGGATTTTCTCCGCAGCTGGTGCTGGGCGACTTTGATTCCTATGCAGGAGTGGTGCAGTCCGACTGCGAGCTGCTGCGCTACCCCATCGAAAAGGATGACACCGACACCATGCTGGCGGTCAAGCAGGCTTTGCAGCGCGGATACGAGAGGCTGGTACTGGTCGGGATGCTGGGCGGCAGGTTGGACCACACCCTTGCCAATATCCAGACACTGGTGTACGCGGTGGAGCACGGAGCGGCAGCACAGATTATCGACAGCAGCTGCTGTATCACCGTCATCAAGGGAGGACAGACAGCGCAGATTCCGTATCAGCAGGGATTTCACTTTTCGGTATTCTGCCACAGCGACTGTGCAAGCGGGGTGTGCATCCGCCACGCAAAGTATGAGCTGGAGGCAGCGCAGATTACCAACGGTTTTCCCATCGGGGTCAGCAATTCCTTTTTGGAGGGACAGCCCGCACAGATTTCGGTCAAGCAGGGAATCCTTGTGATTCTCTCCACCGGCGGCGATTAAAAAAACTGCCTTTTTTCACAAAACAAGCGCGCTGTACATAGAATACAGCAAAAGCAAAACGCTTGACTGATGAAAAAGGAGGCAGCACAGATGAAGGTAGTGGTCATCAAAAGCCCAAAATTTCTCTCCGGCATTTTGAGGATGATCTTTAAAATCAATAAGGACGAAGAATAACCGGCAGCGGCGGACAGAACGCCTGTCCGCCGCTCATTGGATAACAGAAAGGACGAAGGATATGAACTGGACACAGGTCAAGATTTATACAACCACCGAGGGAATCGAGCCGTTGACCAGCAGCTTGCTGGATTTGGGAATCGGCGGATTTGTCATCGAGGACGCACAGGACTTTGATGAATTTCTGCACGATACCACCCCGCACTGGGATTACATCGACCAGGATGTTATGAAGAAGATGAAAAACTGCGAGACCAGCGTGACCCTCTATGTGGCGGACAACCCACAGGGAATGGAGGAGCTGGCAGGAGCAAGAGAGATTGTAGCCCGTCTGAAGGCACGGGACAGCGAAGGACGCTACGGTCGTCTGGAGCTGGAACTGGACAATGTCAACGAAGAAGACTGGTCCAACGCATGGAAGAAGTATTACCATCCGGTACGGGTGGGCGAGCATCTGGTGGTCTGCCCTTCCTGGGAGGAGTATCAGCCGCAGCAGAGCGACGTCATGCTGACCCTCAATCCGGGCATGGCGTTTGGCACCGGAACCCACGATACCACCCGACTGTGCATGGAGCTGCTGGAAAAGTACATCACACCGGAAGATTCGGTGCTGGACGTCGGCTGCGGAAGCGGCATCCTTGCCATTACAGCGGCGCTGCTGGGCGCAAAGGAGATCAAAGGCTGTGACATCGACGAGGTTGCAGTCAAGGTAGCGGGCGAAAATGCCGCGCTCAACGAGGTTGCCGACCGCATCGCCTTCCACAAGGGCGATTTGACCAGCCAGGTGGAGGGCAGCTTCCAGCTGATCTGCGCCAACATCGTGGCGGATGTCATCATCCGTTTGAGCCAGGATGTCGGCAAATATCTTGCACAGGACGGCATCTTTATCACCTCCGGCATCATCGATACCAGAGAGCAGGATGTGCAGGATGCTCTTGCTGCCAACGGCTTTACCGTCATCGAACGCCGCACCTCCGGCGGCTGGGTCGCTCTGGCTTGCAAGGCAAAGTAACAGGAGAAGGATATGCCCAGATTTTTTACCGAAAATATTGACCAGAACAGCGGCAGCATCACGGGAGAGGACGCCAAACACATCGCCCGCGTGCTTCGGATGAAAAACGGTCAGCCGCTGACCGTTTGCGACACAAAGGGATATGACTATGCGTGTATAATAGAAGGGATCACCGAGGAGCAGATTGACCTGAAGGTGCTGTCCCGTTCGCCCAGCGTCACCGAGCCGAATGTCTCGGTCCATCTGTATCAGGCGATGCCCAAAGCGGACAAGCTGGAGTTGATTATACAGAAGGCGGTGGAGCTGGGTGTGAACAGCATCACACCGGTGATGACCCGTCGCTGTGTTTCCCGACCGGATGCAAAATCCATGAAGAAGAAGCTTGAGCGATACAACCGCATCGCGTTGGAGGCAGCAAAGCAGAGCGGCAGAGGGATCATTCCGCAGGTAAACCCGCTGCTTGAGCTGGACCAGGCACTCGGACAGATGCAGCAGAGCGGATGTCCTATCCTTTTTTATGAAAACGCCACCGCTCCGGCAAGACAGCTGCTGCAATCGGCAACAGGGGAAATTGCCATCCTCATCGGAGCGGAGGGAGGCTTTGATGAGGACGAGGTCGAGCGGGCAAAGGATGCCGGATGCAGCATCCTCTCGCTGGGAAAACGCATCCTGCGCTGTGAAACGGCGCCGCTGGCAGCTTTGTCCATCATCATGTATGAAACAGGAAATATGGAATAGTACCCGAAACGGGAGGGACCATAGATGAATGTGAAAACGATTGTGACCATTGCCTTGGTTGGGCTGCTGGGAGTTGGAACCGCCGCGGGGATTTTCCTCTCCGACCGCAGCCAACAGCAGGAGCCGCCATCAGCCGACGTACAGCAGGAAGAAAAAGAGGAAGCGCCTGTGGAAAGCTCCTCCCAGAAAGAAGAGCAGGGGCAGTCCTCACAGGAAACAAAACAGCAGCAGCTGGCGGAGGAATTTGCCAAGGAGAAGGAAGAATACTACCTGCTGCTTGCCAATGCTGAAAATCCGCTGCCGCAGGACTGGAGCATCCAGACCGAGGAGGTCCAGAACGGCTATGAGATGGACAAGCGGGCAGCGCCTGCCATGCGGGAGATGATACAGGCTGCCAAAGAGGACGGAGTGGAGCTGATGCTCTGCTCGGCGTACCGCTCGATTGAAAAACAGCAGCAGCTGTTCGACCGCTCGCAGCAGGCATACATGGCACAGGGGATGAGTGAAGAGGAAGCATACGCTAAAACTGCCACCGAAACCGCCATCCCGGGCACCAGTGAGCATCAGACGGGCTTGGCAGCAGACATTGTCACCCCGACCTACCAGATGCTCGATGCAGGCTTTGCAGACACACCAGCCGGTCAGTGGCTCAGCGAACACGCGACAGAGTACGGCTTCGTGCTGCGCTACCCGCAGGACAAGCAGGAGGTCACCGGCATCATCTACGAGTCGTGGCATTACCGCTTTGTCGGCAAGACCCACGCCAAACTGATGAAGGAAAGCGGACTGTGCCTGGAGGAATATTTGCAGCAGGAGCTGCCGGAAGGCTACACCGGAGCAAGCGAGCCGTATGATTTACCAAAGCAGCCATAATACAGCAAGGATGAAAGAGGGACGGAATGAAAAAATGGTTTGAAAAAATCTGCATCGGACTCATCTTTTTTCTTTCCGCCCTTTTGCTGATGTTTTTTGGCATACGCACAGCGGGCAAGACCATCGCCTTTGCACGGGCGGAGCGCATCGAGGTCATCAACAATCTGGTGGATGGCATCAGCGAAGGAGCGAACCTGACTTCCCAGGGCAAAAAAATGCAGACGGTGGTGTACGAGTACCTCAAGGCGTTTTTGCGGGCAGTGGCAGGCTTTGAATTTGTTCCGCGCAACGATTTTAGCATTCTGACCCATATCATCAACTCGTTGCCGCAGCAGACACAGGTGCTCTCCTTTGTTTACCACGGGAGGGATTTGACCATCAGCACCGTTCAGCCCTTGCCCGAGCAGGTGGAACAGATGGTGCAGTCGCTGGAAAAAAAACTGAAGATACCCCAGGAGTACGAAAAGGTGGTGTACAGCTACTACATCGACTCCGACCAACAGTGTGTGGCACAGATCACCCTGATTGCTCGCAAATACGATGAAACCAATTTTTTAGAGGAGCTGCAAAAGGAGCTTCTCCCCGAGCCGTCTGCACAGGACGGAGAAGAGAATCAGAAAGAAGAGAAAACAGATGGAACAGAAGAAAATCGACCGAATCAGCCAACTGAGCAGACTCTCCCGTGAGCGTGAGCTGACTGAGGAGGAAAAACAGGAGCAGCAGCTGCTGCGCCGGGAATATGTTGATAGCATGAAAAACAATCTGCGTGCGACCCTGCAAAATGTGGTGATTCAGCACCCCGACGGCAGCAGGACCAAGCTGAAAAAATAACCACCCACCGGTAGGCGATTGTACCGGCAGGGAGAAAGGAAGGAGCGGTCCCTATGAAAAATGTAGACAAGTATAGTCGAAATTATTTTGCACCGGAGCAGACAGAGTATCAATGGATGCATCGGGAGTATGTGGATGCCGCTCCGCACTGGTGCAGTGTGGATTTGCGCGACGGCAACCAATCGCTGGTTGTGCCGATGGATTTGGAAAAGAAAAAAGCGCTCTTTTTATTTTTGTGCCGGATGGGATTTCGGGAAATCGAGGTTGGCTTTCCCGCTGCCAGTGACACCGAATACCAGTTTGTGCGCACCCTGATTGAGCACAATCTGATTCCGCCGCAGGTGATGATTCAGGTTCTTACACCGGCACGAGAACCAATCATCCGCCGGACCATGCAGTCGCTTTCCGGCTGCAAACAGGCAATCGTCCACCTGTACAACCCCACCTCGCGGGCACAACGGGAGCAGGTCTTTGAAAAATCGAAGGAAGAAATCATCGAAATTGCTGTTTCGGCAGTTCGAGTTATCAAAGAGTGTGCAGCAAAAATCAAGGGGAAGATCCAGCTGGAATACACGCCGGAAAGCTTTACTGCCACCGAGCCGGATTTTGCGTTGGAAATCTGCAATGCGGTGGTGGAGGAATGGGGAGAATCGCCGCTGCCGGTCATCCTCAATCTGGCATCCACTGTCTCCCTTTCGCTGCCGCACGTCTATGCCAATCAAGTGGAGTATATCAGTACCCATCTGCGCCATCGGGAGCGGGTCATTCTTTCGCTGCACCCGCACAACGACCGCGGCAGCGCTGTAGCGGAAGCAGAGCTGGGATTGCTGGCGGGCGGGCAGCGGGTGGAAGGGACCTTGTTTGGCAATGGGGAACGCACCGGAAATGTGGATTTGGTCACTTTGGCGCTCAACCTGTATTCCCACGGAGTAGACCCTCAACTGGACCTTTCCGACCTGCCAAAGGTCGCACAGATGTACGAGGAATCCACCGGTATGCAGATTTCTCCGCGTCACCCATACGGAGGAGAGCTGGTATTTGCCGCCTTTTCCGGTTCCCATCAGGATGCGATTGCCAAAGGCTTTCGTTGGAGAAAGCAGCATCCGAATTCCCTGTGGAATGTTCCCTATCTGCCGTTGGACCCACGGGACATTGGGCGCAGCTATGAGCATGATGTCATCCGCATCAACTCTCAGTCGGGTAAGGGTGGCATCGGCTACCTGCTGGAACACCATTACGGAATCAATCTGCCCAAAAAGATGCGGGAAGAGTTTGGGTATCGGGTGAAAAGTATTTCCGAGCAGCAAAGCCGTGAACTTTCGGTCGAGGAGCTGCACCGGATTTTCAAGGATACCTATTTAAATCTGTCTGCACCTATCTGCCTGGAGGATTTTTATTTTGTCCACAAGGATATTTACCGCACTACCGTGCTGCTGCAATTCCATGGACAACAGTTGGAGCTGACCGGACGGGGAAATGGTCGCTTTGATGCGGTCAGCAATGCGCTGGGCAAGGGATTGGATGTACGCTTCCATGACATCGTTTACCAGGAGCATGCGCTGGAGCGCGGTTCTACCTCGCGAGCAATCGCCTATATTGGCATTACCTCGGATGCGGGCAGGCAATACTGGGGATGCGGGATTCACACTGACATTATCGCAGCTTCAGTCTATGCACTGTTCAGCGCAATCAACCGGATGCTCAACGACCAAACAGAAGAGAAATAAAAAAGGCTGTCTGTACATTTTGTACAGACAGCCTTTGCTTATCGTTTATTCTTCTTCCGGTTCAATCAGAGCGTAGTTGCCGTCGTGACGTTTGTATACGACATTGATCTCGCCGCTTTCAGCGTTGCGGAATACAAAGAAGGTGTGGTCGAGCATATTCATTTGCAGGATGGCTTCCTCAACCTCCATTGGCTTTACAGGGAAGCGTTTGGTTTTGACGACCTTGTATTCGTCAGGTTCATACATCTCCTCCACAAAGTCAGGTGTGAAGGCTGCGGCTTTCATCCGTTTTTCCAGCTTGGATTTGTTTTTGACAATCTGACGGAACAGGGAGTCAATGACGGCTTCCAAAGCATCTTCGCGTTCATCAGCCGTTCTTTCAGCACGGAAGAAAAGGCCTTCTGATTTGATGGTGACCTCTACTGTTTCATGGTCACCGGAATGGATGACAGTGACTTGCGCCTGTGCGCTGTCGCCAAAGAATTTGTCAAATTTGGCAAGCTTCTTTTCAACCCTTGCGCGGAAAGAATCTTTGATACCTGTGTTTCTGGCTGTGATGTTAACCTTCATTGTTTCAACCCCTTTTGCGATAGTGTACAAAATATTTAGGTTGAGCCCTTTTTATTTTGTTGACTTTATTATACTACTTTCCTCTTTAAAGGTCAATACAGTTTAAAGTCATTTCATAGAAAAAACCATATCTTTTCATAAAGGAGTTTCCACACATTCAGCGCTTTATTGTTTAAAATACATATACAGCTGGCAGGGGATCATGCCGTTGTAAAGCTTGCGGCGCTTGTCCGCAGTCTTGCCGTAGGAGCGTTCAAACTCCATATCCGGGCTGATGACATAGTAGCGGTGCGGGTGACCCTGACAGAACACCTTGCCCATTGTGCGGTAGATTTCCTGCGCCGCCTTTAAATCGAGCAGACGCTCGCCGTATGGTGGGTTGCAGATAACCACGCCTTTTTCGACCGGGATGGAGAAATCGCGGACATCCCGCTGCACCACCTGGATGCGCGCATCCACGCCTGCCTGTTTTGCGTTGTGCAGTGCAAGCTCCACTGCCTGCGGGTCGATGTCGCTTCCCCATGCGCGGAAGGTGGAATCGCGGCGGATGAGGTCAAAGGCGCGCTGGCGTTCCTGCTGCCAGACCGAGGCGGGCAGCCAGTGCCATTTTTCAGCCGAGAAGCGGCGGCGCAGTCCCGGAGCGATGCGCATAGCGTGCATGGCTCCTTCAATCAGAAGGGTGCCAGAGCCGCAGAACGGGTCGTACAGCTGGGAATCGGGGTAGACATGGGCAATGTCGATGATGCCGGCTGCAAGGGTCTCCTTGATGGGCGCAATGACCGAACTTTTGCGGTAGCCTCGTTTGTGCAGTCCGGTGCCGGAGGTATCCATTGTAATCATCACCTGGTCGTGGTGGATGGAAAAATCGACCGCACAGGTGCTGCCGCTTTCCTCAAACCAGCTGACGCCGTACGCCTGCTGGAGACGGGTGACAATCGCCTTTTTGATAATCGACTGGCAGTCGGGGATGCTGTACAGCTGCGATTTGAGCGACCAGCCGCCCTTGACCGGAAAGGCATCCTTTCTGCCGATGTAGTCCTCCCAGTGGATGCGTTTGACCCCCTGGAACAGCTCTTCAAAGCTGCGGGCTTCAAACTGTCCCAATACCAGCTGTACCCGTTCGGCGGTGCGCAGACCGATGTTGGCGCGGGCAATCATCTGTTCGTCGCCGTCAAAGGTGACTCTGCCGTCGGTGACCTGAACATTTTCCGCATCCATTCTGCGGACCTCGGACGATAAAACGCTCTCCAGTCCAAAATGGCAGGGAGCGGTCAGCGTTACTTTCAAAATCAATTCTCCTTTAATCTCACCGCCATCGGGCGGTCCGGTATGAAATGTGTCCTTTTTCTGCTTTTTATGATACCAATTTTTTTCTTTGAATGCAAGGGCAGCCGGCGTTTTCAATCCTTCCAAAGTAAAAACCGTGAAAAAAGAAGATGAAAACAAAAGAAAATCAAAGGATTTTGGAATCTAAACAGGATAAGCGGACAACAGAAGCAATAAATGATGGAAAATACCAAAATTTGCAGAAAAACAGCGAAAAATATTGACATCCTGTCACCTTATGATATAGTTGTATATGGTAATTAGGTCGAAAGACAGGCACGGGCAGACAGTGCGGCGCTGGAGAGCGTCTGCGGTGCTGACAAAGCCCCTAGAAAAACCACATGAGGGAGATGCAGTGCAGATGAAGGAAAATATTTTGATTAGTTTAAAGGATATCGTGGTCGAGTTTGACGGTCAGCGTATCCTCAAGGGAATCAATCTGGATATTCACGATGAGGAATTCGTGACCTTTTTGGGACCTTCCGGCTGTGGCAAAACAACCACGCTGCGCATTATTGGCGGATTTGTGGAGCCAAGTGCGGGAGATATTTTCTTCGACGGAAAAAAAATCAACGGAATGCCGCCTTACAAGCGCAACGTCAACACCGTTTTTCAGCGGTATGCGTTGTTTCCGCATTTGAACGTGTTTGATAACGTTGCGTTCGGATTGAACATCAAAAAGATGGATAAAAAGCTGATTGCACAGAAGGTTAAAGAGATGCTCAAGCTGGTGGGTCTGGTTGGCTTTGAAAACCGAAACATCAACCAGCTTTCCGGTGGTCAGCAGCAGCGTGTTGCCATCGCCCGCGCGCTGGTCAACGAGCCGAAGGTCCTGCTGCTGGATGAGCCGCTGGGTGCTTTGGACTTAAAGCTGCGCAAGGAGATGCAGACCGAGCTGATGCGGATTCAGAAGTCGCTGAAGATTACCTTCATTTATGTTACCCACGACCAGGAGGAGGCATTGACCATGTCCGACCGGGTGGTGGTTATGAAGGACGGTGAAATCCAGCAGATCGGCACTCCGCAGGATATTTACAACGAGCCAAAGAATGCCTTTGTTGCTGACTTTATCGGAGAGAGCAACATCATCGACGGCGTCATGTACGAGGACTTTGAAGTTGAGTTTGCAGGTCAGGCGTTCAAGTGTGTGGACAAGGGATTTGCAGAGAACGAGAGGGTCGACGTTGTTATCCGTCCCGAGGACATTATTGTAGGCGATTATGAAACCTCCCCCATCAGCGGTGAGGTGGAGTCGGTTGTCTTTAAAGGAGTCCACTATGAAATCACTGTGGATGCGCATGGATATAAGTGGCTGATCCACTCCACCCAGAGCCAGGCGGTGGGTGCGCACATCGGCATGAACGTGCGTCCAGAGGACATCCATATCATGAAAAAGATGGAGGCGTGATGGGATGAAAAAATCGGATAAAAAGAAACGGTCGCTGTTGGGCGCTCTGCCCGCAGTGCCGTATGTTGTGTGGATGGTTTTGTTTATCGCGATCCCCTTGGGGATGGTGGCATTTTTTGCACTGACCGACCCACAGGGACAGTTTACTTTGGAAAATATTGCCCGCGGCGGAGAGCACATGAGCGTGCTTTTGCGCTCGATTAAGCTGGCAGCGATTGCGACCATCTTGTGCATCATCATCGCTTACCCGCTGGCATACATCCTTTCCCGCAAGCAGGGCTTCCAGAAGCAGACATTGTTTGTCATGGTCATGCTGCCGATGTGGATGAACTTTTTGCTGCGCACCTTTGCATGGATGACCATTCTGGAAAATAACGGTCTAATCAATAAGTTTTTAGGCTTATTCGGCATCGGTCCGCTCCAGATGATCAACACCCAGGGCGCCGTTATCCTGGGCATGGTGTACAACTACATACCGTTTATGATTCTGCCGCTGTACACCACCATGTGCAAGATTGGCAACGATGTCATCGAGGCGGCACAGGACCTGGGCGGCAATACCTTCCAGGTGATGGCGCGGGTGGTCGTTCCGCTGAGCCTTCCGGGTGTCAGCACCGGCATTACCATGGTGTTTGTGCCAGCAATTTCCACCTTCATCATCTCCAAAATGCTGGGCGGCGGTACCAACCAGCTCATCGGCGACATCATCGAGCTGCAGTTCCTGGGCAACTCCTACAATCCAAACCTGGGCTCTGCCATCTCGCTGGTGCTGATGGTGGTTGTCCTGCTGTGCATGAGCATTATGAGCAACTTTGACGATGAGGAAATGGAGGGGAGAATCTTATGAGAAAAAGCAGATGGTTTTCTTCGCTGTACATCTGGTTGGTCATGGCTTTTCTGTATGCACCCATTGCCGTGTTGATTATCTTTTCCTTTAACGACAGCAAGAGCAGAAATACCTGGACCGGCTTTACCCTGCGCTGGTATGAGGAATTGTTCCACGACCGGGTCATCATGCAGTCCTTTTTGGTGATGCTGGTGGTTGCCATCGTCTCCTCGGTCATCGCGACGCTGCTGGGTACGCTGGCGGCAATCGGTCTGGATAAAATGAACAAAAAGCTGCGCTCGGTGGTCATGACCTTTACCTATCTGCCGATGATCAACCCGGAAATCATCACCGGCGTTGCGCTGATGCTGTTGTTCATCTATCTGAAGATGGAATTTGGTATGCAGACGCTGATTGTGGCACACATCACCTTCAATGTCCCCTATGTCATCCTGAACGTGCTGCCCAAACTGCGGCAGATGGACAAAAATACCTACGATGCGGCGCTGGATTTGGGCTGCAATCCGCTCAAAGCCTTTACCAAGGTGGTCATCCCGGAGATTATGCCCGGCATCGTGTCCGGCTTTTTGATGGCGCTGACCTATTCGATGGACGACTTTGTCATCTCCTACTTTGTCAGCGGCGCTTCCATCCAGACGCTGCCGGTGGCAATTTACAGTATGACCCGAAGAAGGGTCAGCCCGAAAATCAACGCGCTGTCCACCATTATGTTTGTGGTGGTTCTGCTGGTGCTGGTCATCTACAATGTGGTCAGCAGCCGAAAAGCAAAGGCGATGTCCAGACCTGTATCCAAGGCAGGCTCCAAACGGGAGGGTGAGTTTTAGTGAAGAAAAAAGGATTTTTCTCCAGACTGAGCCTTCTGGCACTGAGCGCAGCACTGGTGTCGGGGATGACCCTTGGCTGTGTGGCAGACCAGGAGAGCAGCTACGATATGGACTACTACTCTCAGCTGGCGGATAAAGGAGTCACCATCAATGTTTACAACTGGGGTGAATATATCTCCAACGGAGATGACGATTCGCTGGATGTCAATGCAGAGTTTGAGAAGCTGACCGGCATTCGAGTAAACTATACTCAATTTGATACAAACGAATCTTTATACGCAAAGTTAAAAAGCGGCGGCACCACCTATGATGTTATCTTTCCGTCGGATTATATGGTTTCCCGTATGATTGACGAAGATATGCTGGAGCCGCTGGATTTTGAGAACATCCCAAACTTCCGCCACATCTCCGAAAAATTCAAAAACCCCTCCTACGACCCGCAGAACCTCTACTCGGTTCCGTACACCTGGGGAACGGTGGGACTCATCTACAACTACGATATGCTGGGCTTCGACCCGGACAGCTGGGATGTGATGTGGGACCCAAACTTTGCCAAACAGATTTTGCAGTTTTCTAACTCCAAAGATGCTTTTGCCATTGCGCTGATGCGGCTGGGATACAGCATCAATACCGAGGACCAGATGGAGCTGGATCAGGCTGCGCAACTGCTCAAGGAGCAAAAACCGCTGGTGCAAGCGTATGTTATGGACCAGATTTTTGATAAGATGCAGGGCAACGAGGCAGCCATCGCACCTTATTATGCCGGTGACGCTATCAATATGATGGCGGTCAACGAAAACTTGCGGTTTGTCATCCCGAAGGAGGGAACCAACCTCTTCTTTGATGCGGTGTGTATTCCGAAGATTAAAGAGGACACCGAGGAGAGCCGTTTGAAGAAGCTGGCATCGGAGATGTACATCAACTTCCTCAACGAGCCGGAGATTGCCGCTGCCAATACTGAATACATCCAGTATTCCACACCAAACGACGCAGCACTGGCATTGTTGGATGAAGAAACCCGCAACAACCCGGTGATCTATCCGAGCGACGATAAGCTGGAAAACACAGAGGTTTATGTCAATCTGTCGGAGGATACCAACCGTTATCTGGACCAGCTGTGGACCGAAATCATGAGCGCAGAGGCAGGCTACAACTACTGGAGTATGCCACTGTTTTTGCTGGGCGCATTGGCTTTGTCGATTATCATCACACTGATGAAGCGCAACCGCCGCCGCAGACGGGAACAGTTCAGCTATGCGGACAGCCATAGAAACTTTTAACCCACTCCCGTTGGTGTTGGGGAAAATCAGCGAAGACCCTCATCGGAACAATTTCTCTGTTCCGATGAGGGTCTTCTGCTTTTAACAGGGTAGCGGACGGGCAAAGGATGTGCTAGAATGGAAACCAACAGGCAGTTCTGTAAGAAAAATAGGGAGGAAAAAAAGATGGCATCCAGCAAAGAATATTTGCAGTTTATTTTGGAGCAGCTGTCCGTGTTGGACGGAGTCAGCAGCCGTGCAATGATGGGCGAGTATATTTTGTACTACCGTGGAAAGATTGTAGGAGGCATCTATGACAATCGCCTTCTGGTCAAACCGGTGCAGGCAGCACGTTCCTATCTGCCGAGAATCCGATATGAAACGCCTTATGAGGGAGCAAAGGAGATGCTGCTGGTCGAAGAGGTGGAGGAGCCGGAATTTTTGGTCGGACTGTTTCGTGCCGTGTATGAAGAATTGCCTGCGCCAAAGAAGAAAGCTCGGCAGCAATGAGGGAGGAATGAGTAGTGAGTCATTTGTATCAGCAATATCGGGCGCTTGAGCTGGACGGCAGCTGGATTGGCTTGGAAGCTGGGAATGCAACCCCCTGGTTTTGCACACCCATAGGAGCCGAAATCATCGGCTGGGACGGTGCCATCCACTACTGCTTTGTGCCGGGATTTGCAGAAACGGTCTTTTGTGTCAACCCGGAAAATTACGGCGGGCATCTGGTCTATCCGATTGCGCGCAGCTTTGCAGATTTTTTAAGCTTGCTCCTTGCGGTCGGTCATACGAACTCGTTGCAGCAGGTCATCGGCTGGAAGCAGGAGGAATTTGAAAGTTTTCTGCACCGACCGGAGGAAGTGGATTACATCAGCAGCCCGCAGGTGCAGCAGGTGCTCAAAACCATCGCGGAAAAAACTGGAGTGGTCCCGCAGCCGGACCCGTTTGGCTATATCAAACGCTTGCAGGAAGAATTTCCGTATGAGAAGATTGCATTTTCCAACGACTACTACGATACTCTAGGACTGGAACGACCCGATGGTACGACACCGGAATGGGTGGAGAACGGCACTCGTGAGGTGGAGATAGAAATTTGCTTTCGGACAGAAGAAATCGGATAGGGAATATAGAAAAAAGGTCCTGCGCAGTATGGTGCTGCGCAGAACCTTTTTTTGGTTGTTTTTGGATGATTTTCTGCAATACGCGATTAGTGCTGGTGTTTAATCAGACCGAACTTTTTGGAAAACTCCATCACCAGAAGAGGAATGAAGGAAATTCCAAAAGCAATCAGGTACATCTTGAGAGGCAGGGCAGCCAGACCGAAGGCGATGCGCAGAGGGGTGAAGAGGACCAGCAGCACCAGTGCCAGGGAAACCAGGCACGCCTGATTGAGCTTTTTGTTGGAGAATGGACCGATGTGGAACAAAGAACGTTCTGAACGCATATTGTAGGACTGTACCAACTGGGAAATAGACAGGGTGATGAATGCCATTGTCTGACCGGCAGCAAGGGTACCGACCATGTTCTGTCCCATCCAGAAGGAGGAGAGGGTCAGCAGTGCGAACATCATACCTTGCAGAACAACGCGCAATCCCAAACCGTGGGCGAACAAGCCTTCGTCCTTGGATTTTGGTTTGTGCTGCATGATGTCACTTTCTACAGCCTCCATGCCCAGTGCGATGGCAGGCAGGCTGTCGGTGACCAGGTTAATCCACAGCAGCTGCATCGAAAGCAGTGGAGTCTTGTGCCACAGCAGCATGGCGGTAAAGACGGTCATAACCTCACCGATGTTGGTGCCCAGCAGGAAGCCGACCACCTTACGAATATTGGAATAGATGCCACGACCTTCGCGGACAGCATCGACAATGGTGGCGAAGTTGTCGTCGGTCAGGGTCATATCGGCAGCGCCTTTGGCAACGTCGGTGCCGGTGATGCCCATAGCACAGCCGATGTCCGCTGCTTTCAGTGCAGGAGCATCGTTGACACCGTCGCCGGTCATGGATACGACCTGACCTTTGTCCTGCCATGCGCGGACGATACGGATTTTGTTTTCAGGGGAAACACGGGCGTAGACAGAAATTTTATCGACATTCTGCGCAAGTTCTTCTTCGCTCATGGCATCCAGTTGTGCGCCGGTGATGGCAAGGTCGCCTTCCTTGAGGATACCAAGGTCCTTTGCAATCGCTGAAGCAGTTACAACATGGTCGCCGGTAATCATAACCGGACGGATGCCGGCTTCACGGCAGGTAGCTACGGCAGCTCTTGCCTCGGGACGCGGTGGGTCAATCATACCAACCAGACCAATCAGGGTCAGACCGTTTTCAATCTCTTCGGAGGTCAGTTTCTGTGGAATCTGGTCGATTTCTCGGTAGCCGATTGCCAGAACACGCAGAGCGTTGGAGCTCATTTCATCGTTGATCTGACGTGCCTTTTCAAAATTGCCCTTGATGCAGCGGGACAGCATCATATCGAAAGCGCCTTTGACGATGACGATATTTTTGCCGTCTATGCGGTTGATGCTGGTCATCAGCTTGCGGTCGGAATCGAACGGAATCTGCGCCAGACGGGGATACTGCTGGTTGAGCTGCTCTTGTGGACTGCCGTTTTTATGAGCAGCCAGAACGATGGCGGTTTCGGTCGGGTCGCCGATGTGGTGTTCCTGACCGTTTTCAAAGGTGACGGTTCCGTCGCAGCACAGGGTACCGTAGTCCAGCAGATGGCGGACGGCAGGGGAATTGTTTTCGCTGATGTCCTCCACTTCGCCGGTTTCATCCAGATAGGCTTTGACCAGGGTCATGCGGTTCTGGGTGAGGGTGCCGGTTTTATCCGAACAGATGACAGAGGCGCTGCCCAGCGTTTCGACCGCCGGCAGACGGCGAATCAAAGCATTCTTCTTGACCATTCGCTGAACGCCGATGGCAAGGACGATGGTGACGATGGCAGGCAGACCTTCCGGGATAGCGGAAACAGCCAGAGATACCGAGGTCATAAAGATTTCCAGAACCGGAATGCCATTGATTAAACCAACCACAAAGATGATGGCGCAGGCAGCCAGAGCCAGCAGCCCTAAGTTCTTGCCCAGTTTTGCCAGCTTTTTCTGCAGAGGGGTCTGACCATCTTCTGCACCTTCCAGCAGACCGGCAATCTTGCCCATTTCGGTGTCCATGCCGGTAGCGGTGACAACGGCATCGGCAGTACCGTAGGTGATGGAGCAGCCGGAGAAGACCATGTTGCTGCGGTCGCCCAGAGGAGCTTTTTCTTCCACCACAGCGTCAGCGTCCTTTTCGGAAGGAACCGATTCGCCGGTGAGGGCGGATTCTTCGCTCTTGAGGTTGGAGCTGTCAAGCAGGCGGGCATCGGCAGGGACAAAGTCGCCGGCTTCCAGATGGATGATGTCGCCGGGCACCAGCAGGGAGGCATCAATGACTTCGGTCTTGCCGTTTCGCAATACCCTGGCGTGGGGAGCGGACATATTTTTTAAAGCGTCCAGCGCCTTTTCCGCCTTGCTCTCCTGCATCATACCCATGATGGCGTTGAGAACGACAATCAGAAGGATGAGCACCGGCTCAAAAAATTCCATCGGGTCCCCTTCCACACAGGCAATACCAAAGGAGATGGCTGCCGCAATGAGCAGGATGATAATCATAACATCTTTAAACTGGTCGAAGAACCGTTGCAGATTGCTCTTCTTCTTTTTCTCCTTCAGGCGGTTGGGACCGTATTGCTCGGTCAGCTTTTCCACCTGCTGAGTGGAAAGCCCGGTCTGCGGATTGCTCGATAGACTTTCCAGAACCTCTTGCTTCTTTTGATAATGATACAACAAAGTAAAAACCTCCCGTCATTTTGGTTTTTGTTGCTATTAAAAGTTTATCAGCCGAGACGATGGTTTGCACTGGACAAATGGGGAGAATGTTACACTTTTCCCCGCCAAAGTAAAAGCGTTACCTTTTTGGACGGTTTTGCCAATCTGTCCTAAAAACAGGTAAAAGAAAGAACCCACTCGAATCAGGAGAAGAAGAGAGATTTTCGTCGGATTTTGATTGAATTTTACAGAGGGATATGATAATATTTTCTATAAGATAGCAAAAAGGAGGTGCGGTGTTTGGCAGATTCCAACATCAC
>UMJU01069368.1_pt1 | contig 20325 bp, 16 predicted proteins | sample 1966161 | NCBI WGS metagenome assembly UMJU01 (sample SAMEA4836156, study PRJEB28245) | human gut metagenome | biome: gut microbiome; material: fecal sample | place: Denmark | collected 2008 | reverse complement strand
CCGCCCGCAGGCGGATGTGCAGCCGTGCAACCGCCGAAGGCGGCTCTTGGCACGGCGCTGACCGCGATGATCGAGTTGGTCTAAACCAACCCCGCAGTCGAAAGCTGAATTATAAGTAAAAAGCCCTTTTGTATGGCAGATCGCGAAGCCATACAAAAGGGCTTTTTATCGTTTCTGAAAAGGAAAATTGACTAGCGAGGCAGAATGCTGTCAAAACGCACAGAGCAGAGTGACTTGCCGATTGTATCAATTCCCGCTGTTTGCAGCAGGATTCCCAAATGCAAAAAAAGAAGAGCGGAAGCATTTGCTTCCGCTCTTCTTCATTATGGATTCGTTTGCTCTTACAGCATATTCAGCACGAGCGTCAGGACGATGAACGCAGCGCCGACCCACTTGGTGGCACGCGCAAGACGGGCATCCGTGCTCTTGGCCTTGTTCTTGGCCATGAAGGAATCGGCCACGCCGCCGATCGCACCGCTTAAGCCGGCGGACTTGCCGCTCTGGAACAGGACGATACCGATGACGATGAGACCGCAGAGAAGCTGAAGAATCGTAACGAATAAAGTCATGGTGAAAACCTCCAAATTGTTGAACGTGTGATCACGCTATATTCACAGGTACTCATAATACCATAGAAAGGTGCGGAAAGCAAGCCTATTTTTCAATTTCTTCCGCTTTCTGCGCTCAGAGCATTGCGACCTTGGGGTGCGGCAGGCTGATGGACGGAGCCTCGGGCGGCTTCGGCTTTTTCGGGGTGGCCTCCTGCGCGTGCAGCGCGCGCTGCGCCGCGGTGAGCATCAGCTTGATGCGGTTGAGCTGGTTCACTTCGCTCGCGCCGGGGTCATAGTCGACAGCGACAATGTTTGCGCCGGGATAGGCCGCGCGCAGCGCCTTGATGACGCCCTTGCCGACCACATGGTTCGGCAGGCACGCAAACGGCTGGATGCACACGATGTTCGGCGTGCCGGAGGTGATGAGCTCTGCCATCTCACCGGCGAGGAACCAGCCCTCGCCGTACTGGTTGCCGATTGAAAGGAAGGGCTTGGCAAGCTCCGCCACATGGTTGATGGCCATGGGGGGATCAAAGCGCTTGCTGGCCTTCAGCGCTTCGATCGCGGGGCGGCGCATGCGCTGAAGTGCCGGAATGCCGAGCTTGGCGCTGGCCGAAGCAGTCCACCCCTTTCCAAGGTGGGTGTGCTTGAAGTCCTGCTCATAGATCGTGGCGGCAAAGAAATCGAGAAGATCGGGCACGACCGCCTCTGCGCCCTCGCGCTCCAAAAGGTCGACAACATGGTTGTTGGCAAGTGGCATGTATTTGACGAGGATTTCGCCGACAACGCCGACGCGGGGCTTGCGGATCGTTTCGTCGATGGGGAAGGCGTCGAAGTCCTCGACAATGCCGCGGCAGAGCTGGGCGTAGCGGTACTTGGGATGCTCGCTCGTGAGCGAGTCGATGCAGATGTCGCGCCACTTGCGGTGCAGCGCGTTCGCGCTGCCTTTTTCGAGCTCATACGGGCGCACGCGGTACAGGCAGCGCATCAGCAGGTCACCAAGCACGATACCGTGTGCGGCGTCCAACAGCAGTGACGGCGAGATGCGGAAGCCCTCGTTCGTCTCCATGCCGTTGGCGTTGAGCGAGATGACAGGGATGTGTTCAAGGCCCGCTTTTTTGAGCGCGCGGCGGATGAAGGCGATATAGTTGCTTGCACGGCAGCAGCCGCCGGTCTGTGACATGATGAGGGCGAGGTGGTCGGTGTCGTACCGGCCGGAGGTCACGGCCTCCATCAGCTGGCCGACCGCCGTGATCGAGGGATAGCAGGCGTCGTTGTTGACGTACTTGAGGCCCGCGTCGATGGCGGCGCGGTCGTCGTTTTGCAGTACCTCAAAATTATAGCCGTGGTGGCGGAAGATAGGCTCGAGAATGTCAAAATGGATGGGACTCATCTGGGGGGCGAGGATGGTGTAGTGCTGCTTCTGCATCTCCTTGGTGTAGTAGACGCGCTCGAACGGCTGTACGTGAGAGGTCGAATGGATCCCGCGCTCGCGCCGCATGGCGACGGCGGCGAGCAGCGAGCGGATGCGGATGCGCACCGCGCCGAGGTTGTTGACCTCGTCAATCTTGAGGCAGGTGTAGAGCTTGCCGCCCTGCTCCAAAAGCTCGCAGACCTCATCGGTCGTGACGGCGTCGAGACCGCAGCCGAACGAGTTGAGCTGAATGAGCTCAAGATCGTCGCGCCCGCAGACGAATTCCGCCGCGGTGTAGAGGCGGGAGTGATAGACCCACTGGTCATTCACGCGCACGGGGCGCTTGGGGACAAAGTCGATGGGCAGGCAATCCTCGGTCAGCACCGTCAGGCCGTAGGCCGCGATGAGCTCGGGGATGCCGTGATTGATCTCGGGGTCGACGTGGTAGGGACGTCCGGCGAGCACAATGCCGCTGCCGCCGTTTTTCTCCATGTCGGCGAGTGCCTTCGCGCCCGCGGCGCGGACGTCGGCCTTGGCCCTGCGTTGCTCTTCCCACGCGAGGTGGGCGGCATGGCGCGTTTCCTTTTCGGGAATGTTCCATACTTCCTTACAGAACTGGACGAGGCGGTCGGACGCGACCTTCTCATTCGTGAAAGCGAGGAAGGGATGCAGGTAGCGCACGGAGCCGTCGGTCACGGCTTCGACGTTGTTCTTGATATTCTCGGGATATGAAACGACGATCGGGCAGTTGAAGTGGTTCTGCGCGCCCGGCACTTCCTGATGTTCGTAGAACACGCAGGGGTGGAAGATGGTCTTGACGCCGTGGTCGATAAGCCACTGGGCGTGACCGTGGGCGAGCTTGGCAGGATAGCACTCAGATTCCGACGGAATGCTCTCCATGCCCAGCTCGTAGATCGCGCGCGTGGAGAACGGGGAGAGGATGACGCGGAAGCCGAGGTCGCGGAAGAACGTCGCCCAGAACGGGTAGTTTTCATACATGTTCAGCACGCGCGGGATGCCAATCTCGCCGCGCGGCGCATTTTCCGGCTCGAGCGGGGGATAGGCGAACATGCGCTCACGCTTGTAGGCGAAGATATTTTCGCCGGGTTTGGCAGCGCTTTCGCCGCGCAGGGCTTTTTCGCAGCGGTTGCCGCTCACATGGCGGCGGCCGCCGGGGAAGACGCTGACCGTGAGCATGCAGTGGTTCTGGCAGCCCTGACAGCGTGCGGCAGAGGTCTTGTACGTGAGCTGCTCGATCTCCTCAAGCGGGAGCATTGTGCTCTGCTGCCCGTGGTAGCGGTCGCGCGCGAGCAGTGCCGCGCCGAACGCGCCCATGATGCCCGCGATGTCGGGACACGTGACCTGCGCGCCGGAGATGCGCTCAAACGCGCGCAGCACGGCCTCGTTGAAGAACGTGCCGCCCTGTACGACGACGTGCGAGCCGAGCTCGCTCGCGTCGGAGAGCTTGATGACCTTATAAAGAGCGTTCTTGATGACGGAGTAGGCAAGGCCGGCGGAGATATCGGAGACGCTTGCGCCCTCCTTCTGCGCCTGTTTGACGTTGGAGTTCATAAACACCGTGCAGCGCGTGCCGAGGTCCACGGGGGCCTTGGCAAAGAGCGCTTCGTGCGCGAATTCCTGCGCTGTCATGCCAAGAGAGTTGGCGAAATTCTCGAGGAACGAGCCGCAGCCGGACGAGCAGGCCTCGTTCAGAAGCACCGTGTCGACCGCGCCGTCCTTGAGCTTGATGCACTTCATGTCCTGTCCGCCGATATCGAGCACGCAGTCGACCTTGGGGTCGAAGAACGACGCGGCGGTGCAGTGGGCGATGGTCTCGACCTCGCCCTCGTCGAGCGAGAACGCGGACTTGAGCAGTGTTTCGCCGTAGCCCGTGGAGCAGGAGCGCGCAATATGTGCGCCCGCGGGGAGCGCTTCACGCAGCGTATGTACGGCCTGCATGGCAGTCTTGATGGGATTGCCCTGATTGTTGGCGTAGAACGAGTACAAAAGCTCGCCCTTTTCGCCAACTAACGCGAGCTTTGTCGTCGTCGAGCCCGCGTCGAAGCCGAGAAAGCAGTCGCCATTATACGTTGCAAGATCGCCGCGCGGCACGACCGCCGTATGGTGACGGGTGCGGAAGGCCTCGAGGTCGGCTTCGTCTTCAAAGAGCGCCGGCAGGCGCTTTAATTCAAAATCCATCTGCACGCCGCTGTCGAGACGCTTGATGAGCGCGCTGAGCGGCTGCGCCTCGGCGGGCGTTTCGTCGATGGCCGCGCCGGTGGCGGCGAAGAGATGGGAGTTTTCGGGGTCGATGGTCGTCTCATCCGTCAGCTTCAGCGTGCGGATAAACGCGGCCTTGAGTTGGGGGAGGAAGTGCAGCGGCCCACCTAAGAACGCGACATGGCCGCGGATGGGCTTGCCGCAGGCAAGGCCCGAAATGGTCTGGTTGACGACCGCTTGGAAGATCGAGGCGGCAAGGTCGGCCTTCGTCGCACCCTCGTTGATGAGGGGCTGGATATCCGTCTTGGCGAACACGCCGCAGCGCGCGGCGATGGGGTAGATCTGCTGATAGTGCGCGGCCTCGCGGTCGAGACCCGAGGCATCGGTCTGCAGCAAGGCGGCCATCTGGTCGATAAACGAGCCGGTGCCGCCGGCGCAGACGCCGTTCATGCGCTCTTCGAGCCCACCTTTGAAGTAGATGATCTTGGCATCCTCGCCGCCGAGTTCGATGGCGACATCCACCTGCGGCGCGACGCGCTCGAGCGCCTGCGCGACGGCGACGACCTCCTGCACAAAGGGGATGCCGAGCGCCTTGGCAAGGTTGATCGCGCCGGAGCCGGTGGCGCGCAATTCGAGCGCGCACTCGCCGAGCGCTGCGCGCGCCTGCTTGAGTAAGTCGGACAGTGCGCGCTGTGTGTGGGACAGATGGCGCTGGTACTGCCCGAAGATCATTTGTCCGTTTTCATCCAGCACGACGAGCTTGACCGTGGTGGAGCCTACGTCGATGCCTGCTTGATACGTTTTCATGGGGAACCTCTCTTTTCATGTCGATGCGATTTGGCGGTAAAAGAGTCCCGCCGGATTTTCAGATTGTTATTATAATTGTATGCCGCAAAAGGACAAGAAGTAAAGTTTAGGGTCTGTTAAGAAAATGAACAAAAATTTACAAATATTTTTGGCTTGACATACCTCGTAACTCTATGTATACTGCAAGCATAGATACTCTATGTATCATCGGAGGTGCAACATGAAGAAAAAGAGCATTGACCACACACAGCTTTTGCTGCTCAAGCTCCTCTCAAGTGAGGACATGTACGGCTACCAGATCATTTTAGAGCTGGCGCGCCGCTCGAGCAATGTCTTCGAGATGAAAGAGGGCACGCTCTACCCCGTGCTGCACGGCATGGAGCGCGAGGGCTATGTGGAGGCCTATGAAAAGGCGGCGCCCACCGGCCGGATGCGCAAGTATTATCACCTGACGCGCGCCGGCCGTGCCGCGCTCACAGAAGAGGAGAAAGCCTGGCAGGAGTACAGCGGCGCAGTGAACGCCGTGCTGCACTTTGCTTAAAAAAGGGTGAGGCTATGGACAGAAAGGAATATTGCGACCGCGTGCTCGCACAGGTCGGCCGGCTGACGAGCGATGAAGCAAACGATCTGAGAAATGAGCTCGCCGGTCACATCGAAGACCACGCCGAAGCACTGGTCGAGCACGGCTACACGGAGGATGCGGCCTACGGGCGTGCGGTGGCGCTGATGGGCGATCCCGAGGAGACGGGGCAGGCGCTGTGCGCGCAGTACGGCGGCTGGTGGCTCGTCATCGTGCAGCGCATCGCGATTTTCGTCACGATCGTCGCCTGTGTGCAGGGCTTTTTCATGCTCCTGATGCTCGGCGGCGTGTACGAGAGCATCCGCGAGCGCGTGAGTCCGGCGGTGAACAGTATTTCATGGGAAGAGCTCGACGGCGCGGCAGACCTGCACGAGCGCATCCTCGTCGGGGACGATATCGTGCAGCTGAACCGCATCGAATACGGTGTGCGCGAGGGAGAGCGGCAGGCGGTGCTCTGGGTGAGCAGCTATGACCGCATTCCGGGGCGAAAGGTCTATGAGCGTTTGATCGAGACAATGTCGCTGCAAAGTGAACGCGGCGAGACGATGTACGGGGAAGACAGCATCCGGTATTCCAGCTGCTGGGGCAGCAGCGGCAGTTTGTACGTGCACAGCGGCCAGCACACCGTGCCGCTTGAAGTGGGCGATACTTACGTGACATTCGTCTACGACCGCTTCGGCGAGCGCATTGAGACGAGGATTGAGCTTCCGGAAGGGGGAACGCAGCCATGAAAAAGCAGAAGATCGAAAAGCGGCCGACGAGAGCGCGCCGCGCGGTCAAGAGCGTTGTCATCATGCTCTGCGCGCTGCTCATCTGCAATATGCTCAGCGGCGGACACCTGACGCGCGCCATGGCTCTGCGCGATGGCGAACAGCGCTACGGCGTGTATGAAAAGACGCACGAGATCACATCCCTTCCCGCCGAGAACATCTATAAGACGCTGCGCGTCACGCTGATGGCCAGCGAGAATGTGACCTATTGCGGCGCGAGCCATTTCTACACCTTGCTTGGCTGGCAGGACGATTTCGGTGTGCCGCTTGACTGCTCAGACGGTGAGAGCATTCACGCGGGCTGGTGGGATATGGCGCGCAACGGCGTCGTAAGGGATATCTTTTACTGGGGACGCGTCGACGATGCCGCGGTCGATAGCGCCGTGATCGAGCGATACCGCGCGGTTTCACAAGATGAAAACGGGGACTACACCTTTGAGAAACGTGAAGCATTCGCCGCTGAGTTGATTGAAGACGGCGATTATCGGTATTTCCTCACTGGCGGAGTGGCGACAGAGGCCAACTATGGCGACTATGGATGGGATCGGGTGTATTTTGTCGGATGCGATGCCTCGGGCGCAGAAGTGCTGCGCTATGAGATCGAGCGGCAGATGAGTACCTCGTTCGCTTAAAAGAAGATCAGGGAGCGCTGCGGCGATGCCGCGGCGCTCTTTTTGCCGAATAGTAAACAAAGATGAACTTTCGATGAATTCTCGACCGCGCCGGTTGACGGTAAAAGGTCAAAATGGTATCCTACTCTGGAATTCTTATTTTTATTTACTCAGAAAGAAGGCAGGATATGCTGAAGCTGCAACAGATCGTCAAGGATTATCAGGCGGGCGACACCACCGTCCACGCCCTGCGCGGCGTGAGCTTACAGTTCCGTGAGAGCGAGTTTGTCGCCATCCTCGGCCATTCGGGCTGCGGCAAGACGACGCTTTTGAACATTATCGGCGGGTTGGATCAGTACACGAGCGGCGACCTTGTCATCAACGGCAAATCGACGAAAGACTTTTCTGATTTGGACTGGGACAGCTACCGCAACCACTCCATCGGCTTCGTCTTCCAGAGCTATAACCTCATTCCGCACCAGACGGTATTGAGCAACGTGGAGCTGGCGCTCACGCTCTCGGGCGTGAGCAAGTCAGAGCGCCGCGAGCGCGCCATCAAGGCGCTTGAGAGCGTGGGCCTTGGCGACCAGCTCGACAAAAAGCCGAACCAGATGTCTGGCGGCCAGATGCAGCGCGTCGCCATCGCGCGGGCGCTCGTCAACGATCCGGACATTCTGCTCGCCGACGAGCCGACCGGCGCGCTCGACAGCGAGACGAGCGTGCAGGTGATGGAGATCTTGAAAGAGATCTCCAAAGACCGCCTCATCATCATGGTGACGCACAACCCCGAGCTTGCCGAGACCTACGCGAGCCGCATTGTGCGCTTAAAGGACGGCGAGATCGTGGACGACAGCGCGCCGTATGAGGAGGCCGTGGAAGAAAAGCCCGCCGCGGGCAAGAGCAAAAAAACCTCAATGAGCTTTGGCACGGCGCTGTCGCTGTCGCTCAACAACCTGATGACGAAAAAGGGACGGACGTTTTTAACGGCCTTTGCCGGCAGCATCGGTATTATCGGCATCGCGCTCATTCTGTCGCTGAGCAATGGCATCCAGACCTATATCGACCGCGTGCAGGAAGATACGCTATCGAGCTATCCCTTGACCATCGAGGCTGAGAGCATGGACATGTCCAGCATGGTCAGTTCGATGATGGGCGTCCATGCGCAGGACGAGGGTGACGGGGAGCAGCATGACCTCGACGCCGTCTACTCCAACAACATTATGTACGACATGATGAGCTCGTTTGCCTCGGCGGAGACGCAGACGAACAATTTGAAGGACTTCAAGACCTATCTGGAGGGCGACAACGAGCTTTCGCAGCATATCAGCTCCATTTCCTATGACTACGACCTCGGCATGAGCATCTATGCCAAAGACACCGACGGCAAGGTCTTCAAGTCCGACGTGACGGAGCTTTTGCAGACCTGCATGAGCGAGCTCTACGGCGGCGATTACAGCAGCTATTTCGAGCGCTTCGGCTCGGCCTACTCCGCGATGGAGACCTGGGAGCAGATGCTCCCGCCGCAGGATAGTGAGAGCGGCGAGCTCGTGGGCGATTTGCTGCACGAGCAGTACGACCTCATTTACGGCTCCTGGCCGCAGAATTACGACGAGGTCATGCTTATCGTCAACAAGGACAATGAAATTTCCGACCTTGTCATCTATTCGCTGGGCCTGAGCGCACAGGACGAGGTCGTGGAGTCGATGCAGCACATGCTCGACGGCTCGGAATTCGACAGCAAGGACATCCAGAGCTGGAGTTATGAAGACCTGTGCAATATGAGCTTCAAGATCGTCCTGCCCGCTGAGCGCTACCAGTACGATTCCGCAAGCGGCACATATACCGACGTCAGTACGACGGACACGGGGCTCGACTTCCTCTATAACTCCGACGATGTCGGCACGCGCGTGAAGATCGTCGGCATCCTGCGCCCGAATGAGAACGCGGTATCCTCCATGCTCTCCGGCGCGATCGGCTATACGTCCGCGCTGACGGACTACCTCGTCGAAAAGGCGGGACAGACCGAGATTTTGCAGAAGCAGAAAGAAGACCCCGATACCGACGTTATCCTCGGCCTGCCGTTCCTGACCGATGACTACTCCGTGAGCGACGAGCAGAAGGAAGCGGACGTGACCGACTATCTCGAGGGCCTTTCTGTCACCGAGCGCGCCGCAGCCTACACCGCGATGATGAGCGTGCCGAGCGAGGAGTATCTCTCCGCCATCGTGGACCAGCAGATGGGCTCGCTCGACCGCGCGAGCATCGAGCAGATGGTCATTTCGACCTACGCCCAGCAGATGAGCGTGGATGAGGCGACCGTCAAGTCCTATATCGCGCAGATGGACGACGAGACGCTTTTCGGCTACGTGGAGCAGTCTATCCGCGAGCAGGTGACAGAGCAGTACGCCGCGGGCGTGCAGGCGCGGCTATCTAACATGACAAGCGATCAGCTCGCCATGGCGCTTGACCTGGCGCTCGAAAAATCGCCCGCTGTCACGCCGCTGACGAGCGAGCAGTACAGCTGGCTTTATGATAACTACATGCCTGCGACGGTCTCGAACGGCACGTATGAGGACAATTTGGAGCTGCTTGGCGACGTCGACCTCGCGAGTCCCAAGACCATCAACATCTACGCCTCGACCTTTGCCGACAAGGACGCCATCGCCGATGCGATCAAGCAGTATAACAGCAGCGTTTCCGAGGACGACCAGATCGACTACACCGACTATGTGGCGCTTCTGATGAGCTCGGTCACAACGATCATCAACGCCATCAGCTATGTGCTCATTGCGTTTGTCGCCATCTCGCTCGTCGTGTCGAGCATTATGATCGGCATCATCACGTATATCTCGGTCCTCGAGCGCACGAAGGAGATCGGCATTCTGCGCGCCATCGGCGCGAGCAAGCGCGACATCTCGCGCGTGTTCAACGCGGAGACGCTCATCGAGGGCTTCTGCTCCGGTGCCATCGGTATCGGCATCACGCTATTGCTGATCATCCCCATCAACCTCGTCGTGCACCACTTGACGGGTATCGAGAGCCTGAACGCCATCTTGCCGGTGGCGGGCGGCGCGGCGCTCGTGGTCATCAGCATGGCGCTCACATTTATCGCGGGCCTCATTCCCTCCGGCATCGCCGCGCGCAAGGACCCTGTCGAAGCGCTGCGCACCGAATAACACGATATTTGACCTTCAAAAAGGACGTTTTCCGACGGAAAACGTCCTTTTTCTCTTTTACCGCGATTTTACAAAAGGCGACTTTCTGATTTTACAACCTGCCTTTATGATGGCAAATGTAGCAAGGAACAACATCTTGGAAAAATTGAAAGGAAGTATTTCAAATGAAAAAGTTTCTCACTCTTGCGCTGACCGCTGTCATGGCGCTGAGCCTGCTGACCGCCTGCGGCAGCAAGAACGACAACAGCGCCGACACCAACACTGACGGCAGCAACACCGAAACGACACTCTCCGGCACCGTCTCGACCGACGGCTCCACCTCGATGGAAAAGGTCATCAACTCTCTTGGCGAATCCTTCATGGCCATGAACAAGGACGTGAAGTTCACCTATAACCCCACCGGCTCGGGCTCCGGCATTCAGGCCGTTAGCGGAGGCCGCTGCGACATCGGCCTTTCGAGCCGTGCGCTCAAGGATGACGAAAAGGCCTCCGGCCTTGTTGAGACCGTCGTCGCGCTCGACGGCATCGCCATTGTCGTGAACCCCGAGAACCCTGTCTCCGATCTCGACATTGACACCATCGCCAAGATCTACACCGGCGAGATCACCAATTGGAAGGACGTCGGCGGCAACGACGCCGAGATCGTGCTCATCGGCCGTGAGGCCGGCTCCGGCACGCGTGACGGCTTCGAGTCCATCACCGACACCAAGGACGCCTGCCAGTACCGTCAGGAGCTCACCTCCACGGGCGACGTCATCAACACCGTGTCCCAGAACCCCGACGCCATCGGCTATGCCTCCCTCTCCGCGGTCGGCGACAGCGTCAAGGCGCTGACAGTCGGCGGTGTGGAAGCCACGGAGGCGACCGTCAAGGACGGCAGCTATGTGGTCCAGCGTCCGTTCGTGCTCGTCACGAAGGAGGGCACCGAGCTTTCCCCCGCGGCACAGGCCTTCTTCGACTACGCGCTGTCCGCTGACGCGGCAAGCATCATCGCCGCTGCCGGTGCGGTCGCAGCCAACTAACAGAACACAGGAACCATCACGGGAGGCGGCGTGAGCCGTCTCCCGCTGACAGCAAAAAGAGGAAACAATTATGGCGCAGAGGAAAAAAATGTTTGAAGCCGTCGTCCACGGTATTTTTCTGCTTCTCGGCCTCATTACGGTCGGATGCGTGCTGCTGATCACGGTGTATCTCATCATCTCCGGCATCCCGGCCATTCAGAAGATCGGCCTTGTGCCGTTTCTCACAGGCAAGGTGTGGTCGTCGACGTCGGCGGAGCCGAAGTACGGCATTCTGCCCTTTATTTTAACGAGTGTTTACGGCACGGCAGGCGCGATCGCCCTCGGCGTGCCCATCGGTTTTTTGACGGCGGTGTACCTCTCCAAGGTCGCGCCCAAGAAGGTCCGCACTGTGCTGGAGGCCGCCGTCAGCCTGCTCGCGGGGATCCCGTCGGTCGTGTACGGCCTTGTCGGTATGCTGGTGCTCGTGCCTGCCATCCGCAAGACGTTCCACCTGCCGGACGGCGCAAGCCTGTTTGCGGCCATCATCGTGCTTTCCGTCATGATCCTGCCGTCGATCATCAAGGTGAGCGTCACGGCGCTCGAGGCCGTTCCGCATGAATATGAGGACGCCTCGCTTGCCCTCGGTGCGACTGAGGTCGAGACCTATTTCCGCGTCTCCGTTCCGGCGGCAAAGAGCGGCATCGCCGCGGCGGTCGTGCTCGGCGTGGGCCGCGCCATCGGCGAAGCGATGGCCGTGATGATGGTCTCGGGCAACGCGCCGAACATGCCCGGCTCGATCTTTGAGAGCGTCCGCTTTCTCACGACGGCGGTCGCGAGCGAGATGTCGTATTCGAGCGGCTTGCAGCGTCAGGCGCTCTTTTCCATCGCGCTCGTGCTGTATCTTTTCATCCTGCTCATCAATGCGGCGCTCAACTTCTTCTTAAAGCGCGACAAGGAGGGTAACTGATGCTGAAAATGCAGTCCTCGGCCCGCCGCAAGGCCTATATCACAGCGATGAAGCTCCTGATGGGCGTCGCCGCAGTATTGACTTGTGCGCTCGTAGTCGGTATGATTGGTTATATATTGGGCAACGGCATTCCGAACGTCACCTGGGAGATGCTCTCCACCGCGCCGAGCTATCTTGCCAGCCGCGTCGGCATCCTGCCGGACATCCTGAGCACGCTCTACATCGTCATCGCGACGCTTTTAATCGTGCTGCCGCTCGGCGTGGGCGCGGCCATCTACTTAAATGAATACGCCGCGAACAAAAAGCTCGTCTCCGTCATCGAATACGCGTCGGAAACGCTCTCCGGTATCCCGTCGATCATCTACGGCCTTGTCGGCATGCTGATCTTCTGCAAAAACGGCACGTCGCTTCTTGCGGGTGCGCTGACGCTGACGATCATGAACCTGCCGACCATCATGCGCACGACACAGGAGAGCCTCAAGACCGTACCGCAGAGCTACCGCGAGGGCGCGTTCGGCCTGGGCGCGGGCAAATGGCGCACCATCCGCACGGTGGTGCTGCCAAGCTGCGTGGACGGTATCGTGACGGGCTGTATCCTGTCGATCGGACGCATCCTCGGCGAGTCGGCGGCGCTCTTATTCACGGCGGGCTCGGCGCACATGCTCTACAACTTCTTTGAGGGTATGCACAACGCGGGCGCGACGCTGACGGTGGCGCTGTACTTCTACGCCAAGGAGTCGAGCGATACGGGGGTGGTGTTCGCCATCGCGGCCATTTTGATGCTGCTGACGATGCTCATTAACCTCATCGCCGATCTGGTCGGCCGATACTTCAGGAGGAAACAGCAATGATACGACCTGTCAACGGAAGCGGCATGAAGCGCATGGCGCTCTTAAATGACCTTTCCTGCTTCGGCAAGTGTTCGCTGAGCGTGGCCATGCCCATCCTCTCTTCCTACGGGGTGGAGACGGTACCGCTGCCGACGGCCATTTTATCGACGCACACGGCGGACGGCTTCGGCAGCTACGTCATGCGCGATATGACGGACGAGATGAAGGCCTTTGCCGCGCACTGGAGACAGCTTCAAATCAAATTCGACGGCATCTGCATGGGCTTTTTCGGCTCGGTGGAGCAGATGCATTTTGCAAAAGATTTCCTCCGCGACTTTGCGGGGGAGGATACCATCGTTGTGGTCGACCCCGTGCTCGGCGACAACGGCGCGCTGTACGGCTGCTTTACCGAAGAGTACGTGCAGGCGATGCGCGAGCTGTGCGAGAGCGCACAGCTCATCACGCCCAACCGCACGGAGGCGGCGCTTCTCGCGGGCTGTGGGATGGACGCACCGATAGAAACGCTTCTTAAAGCGCTCACGGTGGAAAATGTCATCATCACCGGCGTCCACCGCGGGGAGGAGATCGGCTACTGCGCGCGGCTGAACGGGCAGTATATGGAAATTTTCAAACCCTGCCTTCCGCAGACGCTGCATGGCACGGGTGATGTGTTCGTCTCCGCCCTGTGCGGCGAGCTGATGAACGGTAAAGGCATGCCGCAAGCCCTGAAAGACGCGGCGGAATTCTGCGACGACTGCGTGCAGAAAACGGCAAAACGCGGCGAGAGCCACTGGTACGGCCTCGCCTTTGAAGACAAATTGAAAGAGGGGAGAGGGCTATGAACAACATCCTTTCCGTTGAGAACCTGTGTCTGTGGTACGGGAGCCATCAGGCGCTCAAGGATATCAACATTGAAATTCCCGAAAAAAGCATTACGGCGCTCATCGGCCCGAGTGGCTGCGGCAAGTCGACGTTTTTAAAGACGCTCGACCGCATGAACGATTTGCTCCCCGATGTGAAGATCACGGGCAGCGTCCTCTATAAGGGCGAGGACATTTTTGACTCGTCCGTCGATGTGAGCGAGCTTAGGCGTCAGGTGGGTATGGTGTTCCAGAAGCCGAACCCCTTCCCAATGAGCATTTACGACAACATTGCCTACGGTCCGCGCACGCACGGTATCAAGAACAAGGCAAAGCTCGATGAGATCGTTGAAAAATCCCTGCGCGGCGCGGCGATTTGGGACGAGGTCAAGGACCGCCTGAAGAAAAACGCGCTCGGCCTCTCCGGCGGCCAGCAGCAGCGCCTTTGCATCGCCCGCGCGCTCGCGGTCGAGCCCGAGGTGTTGCTGATGGACGAGCCGACAAGTGCGCTCGACCCCATTTCGACGTCGAAGATCGAAGAGCTCGCGATGGAACTCAAGGAGAAGTACACCATCGTCATCGTCACGCACAACATGCAGCAGGCGGTGCGTATTTCCGACCACACGGCGTTCTTCCTGCTCGGCGAGCTCGTAGAGTACGGCGAGACGGAGAAGCTCTTCTCCCAGCCGCAGGACAAGCGGACAGAAGATTACATCACGGGGAGGTTCGGTTAAATGAGAAGCCGGTTTGATGAACAGCTTGCGCTTTTGAACCGCGAGCTCATTGAGATGGGCGCGCTGTGCGAGGAGGTCATCGCCCTTTCGGCACAGGCGTTGACGGAGGGCAACGCGGAGCTGGCCGTGCGCGTCGTACCGCTCGATCAGGAGATCGACCGCAAGGAGCGCGAGATCGAGTCGCTGTGCCTAAAGCTTCTTTTGCAGCAGCAGCCCGTGGCAAAGGACCTGCGCCAGATCTCGGCGGCGCTCAAGATGATCACGGACATGGAGCGCATCGGCGACCAGGCCGAGGATATTGCCGAGATCATCACGTTCCTCGGCGGGCGCGGTGCGGAAAACAGTAATCTCCTGCGCGAGATGGCGCGCTCGACCATCAAGATGGTGACCGAGAGCGTGGATGCCTACGTCAAGCACGACACGGCGCTTGCCGACCAGGTCATCGCCGAGGACGACACCGTGGACGACTATTTCGCGCGCGTGAAGAAGGATCTCATCAAGCGCATCGCGCAGGACCCTGATGATGGTGAATTCGCACTCGACCTGCTGATGATCGCCAAGTATTTTGAGCGCATCGGCGACCATGCGACGAACATCGCCGAATGGGTCATTTTCTCTGTGACAGGAGAGCATAAGGAGGGGTAAAGTATGATCTGGTGCGTGGAAGACGATGCCAGTATCCGCGATATCGAGGTATATGCCCTGCAATCGACCGGCTTTGAGGCCAAGGGCTTTGAAGACGGTACTTCGTTCTGGGAGGCGCTGCGCACGGGAAGACCCGAGCTTGTCGTGCTCGATGTGATGCTCCCCGGCATCGACGGGATGGAGCTGCTGCGCCGCATGCGCGCGGACGCGGCGCTTTCCGATATCCCTGTCGTCATGGCGACGGCCAAGGGCGCGGAATACGACAAGATCCGCGGTCTCGACCTCGGTGCAGACTACTATCTGACAAAGCCGTTCGGCGTGATGGAGCTCGTCTCCTGCGTCAAAGCGGTGCTGCGCCGCTGTGGCACAAAGAGCGCATCCCAGTTCCGCTGCGGCGGTCTGGTGCTCGACGAAGAGAGCCACACCGTCACGGCGGATGGAGAGAGCGTCGCGCTGACATACAAGGAATTCGAACTGCTGCGCCTGTTCCTCTCGCATCCCGGCACGGCGTTTTCGCGCGACCAGCTCATGGCGGACGTGTGGGGCACGGACTACTGCGGCGAGACGCGCACGGTGGACATGCACATCCGCACGCTGCGGCAGAAGCTCGGCGCGTACGGCGAGAAGATCGAGACCGTGCGCGGCGTGGGCTACCGGATGGAGGGCAAGGCATGACAAAAAAGATCTTTCACTCCATCCTGCTTGTGGCGGGCACGGTGCTGCTGGCGAGCCTGCTCGTCATCATGGGCTGCCTGTACGAATACTTCGGGAGCGTCGAAAAAAAGCAGCTGCGCGACGAGCTGGAGCTTGCCGCCGTCGCCGTGAAGGAAAACGGGGCGGAGTATCTCTCTCAGCTCTCCTCCGAGCGCTACCGCCTGACGTGGATCGAAAACGACGGCACGGTGCTCTACGACACCGTGACCGATGCCGAAAGCCTTGAAAATCACGCCGACCGCGTGGAGGTCAAGCAAGCGCTGGAATACGGCGAGGGCGAGAGCACGCGCTATTCCTCGACGCTGCTGCAAAAGACGATGTACTGCGCGGAAAGGCTCGCGGACGGGAGCGTGCTGCGCATTTCAATGAGCCGCGCGACGGCGGGCGTGCTGCTCGTCGGCATGGGGCAGCCCATTTTAGTGGTGCTGATCGTGGCGCTGATCCTGTCCTCTGTTTTAGCCAAGAGCCTGTCGCACCGCATCGTCCAGCCGCTCAACAAGCTGGACCTTGAGCATCCGCTTGAAAATGACGCCTATGAAGAGCTCGCCCCGCTGCTCGGGCGCATCAACCGCCAGCACTTGCAGATCGACGAGCAGATGGACGAACTTCAGCGCCAGCAGACGGAATTTTCGCAGATCACAAGCAGCATGCGCGAAGGGCTTGTGCTGCTCGATGAAAAAGAGCATGTGCTGAGTATCAACCCCGCGGCGGAAAAGCTCTTCGGCACGGACGAGAGCTGCGTCGGGCAGGACTTTTTGACCATCGACCGCAGCCACGACATGAGCCTTGCCATCGAGCGCGCCATGGACGAGGGGCACAGTGAGGCGCGCGTGGAGCGCGGCGGCCGTATCTGGCAGTTTGACGTCAGCCGCATCGGCGCAAGCGGCGCGGCGGTCGGCGCTGTGTTGCTGGCTTTCGACATCACCGAGCGCGAGACAGCGGAGCAGACGCGCCGTGAATTCACGGCGAACGTGTCGCACGAGCTCAAAACGCCGCTGCAAGGCATCATCGGCAGCGCGGAGCTGCTGGAAAACGGCATGGTGAAGCAGGAGGACGTCCCCCGCTTCGTCGGCCATATCCGGAAAGAAGCGCAGCGCCTTGTCACGCTGATCGGCGACATCATCCGCCTGTCCCAGCTCGACGAGGGCGACGAAATGCCGCGCGAGACGGTCGACCTGCTCACGCTTTCGCAGGAGGCGGCGGACGATCTCAAGACCGCGGCGGCGGAGAAGCACATCGCGATTGCCGTCGAGGGCGGGAGCGAGACCATCGGAGGCGTACGGCGGCTTTTGTACGAGGTCATCTATAACCTCTGCGACAACGCCATCAAGTACAACGTCGAGGGTGGCAGCGTGACCATGAGCGTCGGTGAACGGGACGGCAAGGCGTTCGTCTCCGTGGCCGATACGGGCATCGGCATCGCGCCGGAGCACCAGAGCCGCATCTTCGAGCGCTTCTACCGCGTGGACAAGAGCCACTCGAAGGCAAGCGGCGGCACGGGCCTCGGCCTTTCCATCGTCAAGCACGCTGTGCAGTACCATCACGGTACAGTCGAGCTTCATAGCGAAGAGGGCAAGGGCACGACGATCTGCATCCTGCTGCCGAAGGAGTAAGTGAATAGTAAGAGAGCCGCAGGCACAGCCTGCGGCTCTCGTTTTAGTTGACGATTCTCAATAATTCTCCGCGTGGACTTCGAAGTAGCTCTGGGGGTGGTTGCAGGTGGGGCAGACGTCGGGGGCCTTGGTGCCGACGACGATGTGGCCGCAGTTGCGGCACTCCCAGACCTTGACCTCGCTCTTTTCAAAGACCTTGGCGGTCTCGACGTTGCGCAGCAGCGCGCGGTAGCGCTCCTCGTGATGGCGCTCGATCTCGCCGACGAGGCGGAACTTCTGCGCCAGCTCGGGAAAGCCCTCTTCCTCTGCGGTCTTGGCGAAAGAATCGTACATGTCGGTCCACTCGTAGTTTTCGCCCTCAGCGGCGGAGAGCAGATTGTCGGCGGTGGAGCCGATGCCCTGGAGCTCTTTGAACCACATCTTGGCGTGCTCCTTTTCATTGTCCGCGGTCTTCTGGAAGAGCGCGGCGATCTGCTCATAGCCCTCTTTCTTGGCCGTGGAGGCGAAGAAGGTGTACTTGTTGCGCGCCTCGGATTCGCCCGAGAAGGCGGTGCGCAGGTTCTGCTCGGTTTTGGTGCCGGAATACTTGTTGGTCTTCATGGTGAAATTCTCCTTTTCCTCTCAAAATTTAATGCTCTTCCTGCGCTTTGCGGCAGGCGGGGCAGAGATAGTGAATGCGAAGGTCGTAGGACTGGATGCGCGCGCCGAGCGCGGCTTCGATGTTGTGCGTCAGGTCGGTGAACTTGAAGTCTGCGAGCGCGCCGCAGCGGGTGCAGATCAGGTGATCGTGGCGCGTGGTGTTGTCGTAGCGGTCGGGCGCGCCGGGCTGCGACAGGCGGATGAGTTTGCCGTCCGCTACAAGCGCGTTGAGGTTGTTATACACCGTAGCTTGCGCGATTTTGGAATTTTCCTGCTTCATTTGCAGAAAAATCTGCTCGGCGGTCGGGTGCTCGGTGGAGCACAGGACGAGATCGAGAATCTGCTGGGCGTACTTGGTCATGTGTTTCTCCTAAATAAGAATTAGAATAATTCTTATTATAGCGATATAAATAGAGTTGTCAAGCAAAAAATCAAAAATAGTTTGCGTCATGCGCGCACGCGCTGCGGCATACCCTTTATGGAAAAGGGGGAATGAGATGGACCAGACGATAGCATTCCTGGGCGGCGACGCGCGCATGCGCCTGCTTGCCCAGATGATGGCTGCGGAGGGATACGACGTCTGCTCGTGGGAGTTGACCGGTGCGCCAAAGCCGCTGGCGCTGTGCGACGCGCTGAAAGCGGACATTATCGTCCTGCCGCTGCCGGCGGAGAAAAACGGCTATTTGAGCGGCACGGAGCTCACGATGGAGAGCCTGCTGCGCTCGCTGCGGCGCGAGCACCGCATTTTCGCGGGCAATGTGGGAAACGACGCGTCGACGCTCGCGCAGTCGTTGGGGCTTACGATCACGGACTACTTTGCCTCGGAAGAACTGAGCGTGCGCAACGCGATCCCGACGGCGGAGGGGGCCATCGAGGCGGCGATGAAGCACACGAGTGTCACGCTGCACGGCACGCCATGCCTCGTGCTCGGCTTTGGCCGCATCGGAAAGGTGCTCGCGCACGATCTGAGCGCGCTGGGAGCGAAGGTCAGCGTCAGCGCGCGCAAGCGGTCGGACCTTGCGTGGATCGACGCGTTCGGCTACGTGCCGCTGCACACGAACCGCCTCTCCGGCACGCTGAGGGAATTCCGCGTGGTGTTCAACACCGTGCCGCATCAGGTGTTGGACGAAACGCTCCTTGCCGAGCTGCCGCCGGACTGTCTGCTCATCGAGCTTGCGAGCGCGAGCGGCTTTGACATGGACGCGGTCGAAACGCTGCGCCTTTCGTATCTCAAGGCAGGGGGACTGCCCGGGCGCGTCGCGCCGGAGACGGCGGCGCGCGCCATCAAAAAGACGTTATGTCGACTCATCAAGGAGGAAGCATGAAGATCGGATTTGCCTTTTGCGGCTCGTTCTGCAACCATCCCGAGCTGCTGAAACTCTACGAGGACATCGCGCGCGAGCATGAGATCGTCCCGATTTTGTCGGAAAACGCGGCGAAGTATTCCACGCGCTTCGGCACGGCGGAGGACTTCGTCACCCGCGTGGAGGCGCTGGCGGGGAGGAGGGCCGTGCGCAATATCGTCGAAGCCGAGCCCCTCGGCCCGCAGGGGGCGATGGAAGTGCTCGTCATCGCGCCCTGCACGGGAAACACGCTTGCCAAGCTCGCCCACGGCATCACGGACGGCGCGGTGACGATGACGGCAAAGGGGCACCTGCGCAACGGTAAGCCCGTTGTGCTTGCCATTGCGACGAATGACGGCTTATCCGCGAGCGCGCCGAACATCGCGGTGCTGCTGAACCGCAAGAACTACTATTTTGTCCCCTTCGGGCAGGACAACGCCGAGGCGAAGCCCACGTCGCTGATCGCGGACTTCCGCAAAATTATCCCGACGGCCGAGGCGGCGCTGGAGGGAAGACAAATTCAGCCGATTTTGCTGTGAAACGAAAAAAGGCAGGAATTTCCTGCCTTTTTTGCGATGTAACAATAAACTTGCGCGCGATTTTTGTCAATGCTCGCTGAACTTGCTTGAAAAATCCCCCTCACTTCTTTATACTTTGCCATAGAGAGAAGAGAGGAGGGAGCGCGAATGGACGAAAACCTGCGCGAGACAACAGAGCTTCCGGGGAGCGGAGGGACTGCGCCGAACGAAGAGAATGAGCCCGAGACGAAGAGCATCCGCTTTGCACCCAGCGCCTACGACCCGCGCGGCATCGAGCAGTGGCTTTCCGAGCGCGCGGCGGAGGGAAAGCT
>UMJU01078033.1_pt1 | contig 20783 bp, 18 predicted proteins | sample 1966161 | NCBI WGS metagenome assembly UMJU01 (sample SAMEA4836156, study PRJEB28245) | human gut metagenome | biome: gut microbiome; material: fecal sample | place: Denmark | collected 2008 | reverse complement strand
CCCCCTGCCGCGATAAAGAAGTACCAATAGTACCACTATAAAAGGAAAAAGGAGAACACAACACACATGCTCTACGAAGGCAAAATCTGGCTTGGAACGGGTGAACACCCCGTCTGCCTGCTGCCGCAGATGGCAAACCGCCATGGTCTCATTGCCGGGGCGACCGGTACGGGCAAAACCGTCTCCCTCAAGGTGCTGGCAGAGGGATTTTCGGACATGGGCGTGCCCGTGTTCCTCGCGGATATCAAGGGCGATCTCGCCGGGATGGTGCAGCCCGGCACACACAGCGACAATATCGCCAATCGCCTGACGCAGTGCGGCGTGCCGACGTTCGAGTACCGCACGTTCCCGACCGTGTTCTGGGACGTGTTCGGCAAAGAGGGGCATCCCGTCCGCACGACCGTGAGCGAAATGGGGCCGACGCTGCTCGCGCGGCTGATGAACCTCAACGACACGCAGGCGGGCGTGCTGAGCATCCTCTTCCGCGTCGCGGATGACGAGAACATGCTCCTGCTCGACCTCAAGGACTTGAAGGCCATGCTTGCCTACGTCGGTGAGCACGCCAAGGAGTACACGCTCGATTACGGCAACGTGTCCATGGCATCTGTCGGTGCGATTCAGCGCGCCGTCGCCATGCTGGAGGACGAGGGCGGCAATGCCTTCTTCGGCGAACCCGCGCTGAACATCGCCGACTGGATGCAGCTTGATGAAAGTGGGCGCGGCGTTATCAACATCCTCGCGGCGGACGTGCTCTACCGCAAACCCCGGCTGTACTCGACCTTCCTGCTGTGGATGCTGTCGGAGCTGTACGAGCTGCTGCCCGAATGCGGCGATTTGGACAAGCCGCGCATGGTGTTCTTCTTCGACGAGGCGCACCTGCTCTTCGACGACTGCCCCAAGGCGCTGCTGGAAACGCTGGAGCAGGTCGTCCGGCTGATTCGCTCCAAGGGCGTCGGCGTGTATTTCGTCACCCAGAACCCCTGCGACATTCCCATGAGCATTCTGGGGCAGCTCGGCAACCGCGTCCAGCACGCCCTGCGCGCCTACACGCCGCTTGACCAGAAGGCCGTCCGCACCGCTGCGATGACCTTCCGCGCGAATCCCGCGTTCGACACGGCGGAAGCCATCACCACGCTCAAAACAGGCGAAGCGCTGGTTTCCTTCCTCGATGCGGACGGTGCGCCGAGCGTCGTCGAGCGCGCGACCATCCTCCCCCCGCAGAGTGCCATGAACGCCATCGACGGCGATGTGCGGCAGGAGTGCATCGAATCCAGCCCCTTCCGCGGCGTTTACGACACGCCGGTTGACCGCGTTTCCGCCTACGAAATGCTGGCAAGCGCGTTCCAGAAGGAGCAGATGCCCGCGCCGGAAGCCGCCGCGCCGCAGATTTCGACCGCTGCGCCGACGGTCAGCCGCCCCGATGCGTTCCTCGTGTTCGACCCGCAGACAGGGCATTATGTGCAGCGCGAGGCTGCACAGCCGATGGCTCAGGCGCAGCCGATGGTTCAGGCACAGCCTGTGGGTCAGGCACAGCCTGTTCAACAGCCTGCCGCACAGAGCAGCACGCCGCGTCCCGCCTGGATGGCGGCGGACGAACCCGCACGTCCGGCATGGCAGAATCAGCAGGAGCAGCAGCCGATAGGTCAGGCGCAGCCTGTCCCGGTGCTGACCGTGCAGCAGCCGCAGGTACAGAACATGCTGGTGATGGTCTACGACCCGGCAAGCGGGCAGTATGTGCAGAAGATGATGCCGATGCAGCTTGACCCCGCGACGGGCAATTACGTCCCGGCTCAGGCGCAGCCCGCAGCAGCGCCGACAACGACGAAGGCGCAGGAGCGCGAGGCGGAAAAGCAGCGCAAAGCGGCTGAAAAAGCCGAGAAGGATCGCCAGGCGGAAGAACGCCGGAAGCACGCGGATGAACTGCGCGAAGAACGTGCCGCGCGCGCCCGGAAGAACGACTCATTGCTGGGGCGCGTGCAGAATACGGCGATTAACACCGCGACCCGCGAAGTGACGCGGCAGGTGACGCGCGGGATTCTGGGCGGAATCACGGGGCTGTTCGGGGGAAACAAGAAATAACTATTGATATACGCAAAGCGGGTGCATGGAGTTTGAAGCTCCGCGCACCCGCCTTTTTTATACTATTTCCAAATTCGCGGCGCAAGCAGATGGCGCAGGCGAATGCAGGAAATAGTATTAGGGTAACACCGCACAAATGAGGTGGTCGGCTGACGAATGGATTTTTCGTCAGATGCAAATGCAAATTTCGAAGGTTTACTGGCGGTAAATCGAGAAATTTGCATGCCGCAGATGGCGGAAAAGACATCGGTAGACGCGCCGCCGAGTTGTGCGGTGGTGCCTTAGTCCACCGTAATCAGCCCCGGATACTGCGCCATCACTTCGTCCGCCTGATTCACGAACGTCGTTACTGCCGACGGCTGTGCCTCAAACGGCTTTCCTTCCACCAGCACCTCGACTTTCTTCACGCCCGGAAATTGGCTCGCCGTGAACACAATTGCCCGGAGCGCCTGGCTTGTCGCCGCGCTCGCGTCCTCCGCCGTCGCAAGGGACGCAAATTCTTTTGTGAAGTCAATTGTCGCGACACCGTTCTTCAGCGTCACCGACCGCAGACCACAGTCCTTCGGCAGCGGAATTTCCAGCCCGCTGTCCTTCTCCGGGCCTTTCGCCAGTTCCAGCATTGCCGTGGTCAGGTCAGCGGGGGAAAACACCGTCCGCGTAACAGGCACCATCAGCCGCCCGTCCGCCGACGGGAAATACAGCTGCACCCGCGACGCATTTGTCAGGTTCGCCGTCGTCTCCACGCTTTCCAGATTCACGCTGTCCGCCTTGAACACGCCGGATACGTCTGTCCCGTGCGTCAGCTGCGACCGCTTCTGACCGTCAAAGAGGAACGTTACCTCCTGCACCGTGTCAAATCCGCACAGCGCCGCCGCCGTCCCCTGCACCATCAGCAGCTCTTCCTCCGCGTTCTGGCAGCTCAGCGCCTCCTTGCTCAAGTCCACGCGCGCCTTGCCGCCGGAAATGTCCAAATCGAACGTCACGCCCTCTGGAATAACGTTCCGCAGCCCCATCCGCGCCGCCGCGAGGTCGTTCTCAGACGACTTCACCATCAGGCTCAGCGTCGCCTTCGCCACGCCGTCCTGCAGCGGAATCTGGCGCGTGACCGGCACGAGATACCCCTCGCCGTCCTCATACCAGCAGACGGTAGCGGTCATTTCGACATCCGGCGATGCGTCCGCGATGGTTTGGGTGCTGACATCGGGGGTGAAGTCGGTCTGCTGCATGGCGGTTTGGGTCTGCTGTCCGCCGCGGACGGCGAGGACAACTACAAGCGCCGCCGCAGAGACAATGAGCAGCCGTTCCATGGTGATGCGCCTGGGGAGATGAAGGGATTTGAGGGATGGAAGTTTCGGAAGTTTGGGAAGTTTCATGTTTGTCCGCCTCCTTGCCCGTTGATTCGGCTGATGGATGGTATGCGGGCGGGCGGCGGAAAAGAAGGGCGCGGGGAAAAGAAAAAACGGGGGCAGGGAGCATTGCACCCCCTGCACCCGTCCCTTTGCAATTTTCCCTTCAGCCCAATCAGCCGATATATTCCTTCCCGCCCATGTACATGCGCAGCGCTTCCGGAATGCGGATGCGGCCGTCGGCCTGCAGGTTGTTTTCGAGGAAGGCAATCAGCATACGCGGCGGCGCAACACAGGTGTTGTTCAGCGTATGCGCGAAGTATTTGCGGCCGTCGTCGCCCTTGACGCGAATCTTCAAGCGGCGTGCCTGCGCATCGCCCAGATTCGAGCAGCTGCCGACCTCAAAGTACTTCTTCTGGCGCGGAGACCACGCTTCCACGTCCAGCGACTTCACCTTCAGGTCAGCAAGGTCGCCGGAGCAGCATTCCAGCGTGCGAACCGGGATATCCATCGAGCGGAAGAAATCGACGGTGTTCTGCCACAGGCGGTTGAACCACATCGGGCTGTCCTCCGGCTTGCAGACGACGATCATCTCCTGCTTCTCGAACTGGTGGATGCGGTACACGCCGCGCTCCTCAATGCCATGCGCGCCAACTTCCTTGCGGAAGCAGGGGGAATAGCTGGTCAGCGTCTGCGGCAGCTGGCTTTCGTCCAGAATCGTATCAATGAACTTGCCGATCATCGAGTGCTCGGACGTACCAATCAGATAGAGGTCTTCGCCCTCGATCTTGTACATCATGTTCTCCATCTCGGCGAAGCTCATCACGCCCGTCACCACGTCGCCGTGGATCATGTACGGCGGGATGCAGTAGGTGAAGCCGCGGTCGATCATGAAATCACGGCCATAGGACAGAATCGCGGAGTGCAGGCGGGCAATATCGCCCATGAGGTAATAGAAGCCGTTGCCGGAGGTCCTGCGGGCGCTGTCAAGGTCGATGCCGTGCAGGCGCTCCATGATATCCACATGATACGGAATCTCGAAATCCGGCACGACGGGCTCGCCGAAGCGCTCGATTTCCACGTTCTGGCTGTCATCCTTGCCAATCGGCACAGACGGGTCAATGATGTTCGGAATAACGAGCATCCGCTTGCGGATTTCCGCCTGCAGTTCGTCTTCCTTCGCCGCCAGACCCTCCAGATCCGCCTTGTAAACGGCGACCTGTTCCTTCGCCTTTTCGGCCTCTTCCTTCTGACCCTTGCCCATCAGCATGCCGATCTGCTTGGACGCAACCTTAATTTGGTTGCGCAGGGTGTCCGCCTGCTGAATCGCGGCGCGGTACTCCTTGTCCATCTCGACGACTTCGTCGACCATGACGAGCTTTTCGTCCTGAAACTTCTTGCGGATGTTCTCCTTCACCAATTCGGGATTGGTGCGGAGCAGATTGATGTCCAGCATCGGAAAAAATCCTCCTTTTTTGCTTGGCGGAAACCAAAAAGGCTTCCCATCCCGTAAAATTCCGGGACGAGAAGCTCGCGTTGCCACCCAGTTTGCCTGACGCACGTCAGACCACTCATGCTCGCTGTATCGGGCGAACCCGGCAGACTCCTCGTCTGCCCCCATTCAGGAGTGGAAGAAGCACCCGCGCCCTGCCGCCTCGCACCATCCGGCGGCTCTCTGGAAGGACAAAAGCTGCTTTTCTCCCGTCAAGCGGGGTCATTTGACAGGCTTATTATACGCCATTTTGCGCGCTGATGCAAGAGGGAATTTCAACTTTTGGGCGAAATGGTGCGCATCCGCAAAATTGTTACAAAAAAATTAAATTTTCGTACATGACAACGTTTTCCCCTTTTGATTCGTCTGATAAGTAGAACACCGTAGGAGGTACATTTCCCGATGAAACGCCTGATTTCGCTTTTGCTCTGCGCGCTGCTGATTGTTCCCGCTTTGGCGGAGGACGCGCCTGATTTCGAGCCAATTCCGTGGGACATCAAGGTTTCCCCCAACCTGCCGAACCCGGATTGCTACCTGCCCAATAACGGCGGCTACCACGATGATTCCATCGACATCCAGATTAACGTCACCTACTGGACGCAGGATTTGCAGCAGGTTGATGCACCCGGCGAAGGCACAACGACCGTCATGTCCGCACGCGTCAAGCTGACTGACGTGAGCCAATTCCGCACAGGCTTCGCGAACAAGTACCCGTCGAAGCAGGCGCGCCACGTCAACGACATGACGAAGCGCTTCAACGCCGTCATGGGCATCGACGGCGACTACTGCCTCTACCATGAGCAAGGCATCGTCGTCCGCAACGGTCAGACGCTGCGGATGCGCCCGCACAAGGGCCGCGACGAGCTGATTGTGGACGAAAATGGCGACTTCCACCTCATCACCTGCACCACGCAGGCGAAGTGGGACGAGTACATTGCCGGCGGCGGCACGGTGCTGCACGCCTTCTGCTTCGGCCCCGCGCTGGTGGTGGACGGCGTTCCGCTCACAAACCTTGATGACGTGACCATCGACAACGGCAAAGCCAAGAAAGCCCAGCGAATGGTCATCGGGCAGGTCGGCAAGCTGGAATACCTGATACTGACGAACGAGGGGCCGGAAAGCACCGCCCCGAAATCCGTCGGCTTCGACCTTGTGCAGATGGCGAACCTGTGCGTGCAGTTTGGGCTAAACAACGCCTACAACCTCGACGGCGGCTCATCGAGCACGATTGCGCTGAATAATCAGAAGATTAACTCGCCATCGAGCCACAAGAACCGCATGGTTGGGGATTGCATTTGGTTCGCGACGCTGGTGAAGGAAGAGACGTGGCGGGAGAAGGAGTCGGTACAGACGGTAGAAGTGGAGGAAAATAAGTGAACCTCGCGGTGCGCAGGCGATTATCAGACCTGCGCACCTTGCTTTTGAGGCAAATTCACCGTCAAGGAAGCGGCAGGTGCAGAAAAATAGGGATGAGGTCAGGAAAAACATCGAGACTGCAATGCGTTCTGCTTATAAATGCAAAATCTGCCCCAAAACACGAAAAAAGCCCTGCAAAATGCAAGGCTTATGGAGCTGATAACCAGATTTGAACTGGTGACCTCATCCTTACCAAGGATGCGCTCTACCAACTGAGCTATATCAGCATCCGTGTGCCAGCGAGTGAATCGCACTGACAACATTGATATAATAGCACACTTCTTCGGAAAATGCAATAGGGAAAATGAAATTTTTTTCGGGAAATTTGCGAAAAATATCGTTTGCGGGAAAATCAGCAGATTTCAGCACGGAAAATCAGCGTTTTCGGTGGAAAAAATGCGTTCCAGCCTTGACAAAGTGAGCGTTTGCGCCTATCATTACATTTGTTAGATTCTCACTTTTTCAGGAGGAAATCACGATGGCTGATTTGACGATGGACAAACTGGTTGCGCTGTGCAAAAACCGCGGTCTGATTTTTGCCGGAAGCGAACTGTACGGCGGTTTGGCAAATACATGGGACTACGGCCCGCTGGGCGTGGAATTCAAGAACAACGTGAAAAAGGCGTGGTGGCAGAAATTTGTGCAGGAAAGCAAGTACAACGTGGGGCTTGACTGCGCTATTCTGATGAACCGCGAAGTGTGGGTGGCGTCGGGTCACGTCGGCGGCTTCAACGACCCGCTGATGGACTGCAAGGCGTGCAAGGCGCGCTACCGTGCAGACAAGCTGATCGAGGACTTCACCGGCGGCGCGGAAACCGGCGATGGCTGGACGAACGCTGAGCTGGAGAAGTACATTGCCGAGCACGACATCGTCTGCCCGAAGTGCGGCAAGAAGGATTTCACCGGCATCCGCCAGTTCAACCTGATGTTCAAGACCCACGCGGGCGTGATGGAAACGCCGGAGAATGAGATTTACCTGCGTCCCGAAACCGCGCAGGGCATCTTCGTCAACTTCGCCAACGTCATGCGCTCCATGCGCAAGAAGCTCCCGGCGGGCATCGCACAGATTGGTAAATCCTTCCGCAACGAAATCACCCCCGGCAACTTCATCTTCCGTGTCCGCGAATTTGAGCAGATGGAGCTGGAATTCTTCTGCAAGCCCGGCGAGGATTTGCAGTGGTTCGACTACTGGCGTTCGTTCTGCAAGCAGTGGCTGCTTTCGCTGGGCATCAAGGAGGACAGCCTGCGCCTGCGCGACCATGAGCCGGAGAAGCTGGCGTTCTACTCCAAGGCGACGACGGACTTCGAATTCCTGTTCCCGTTCGGCTGGGGTGAACTCTGGGGCATCGCCGACCGCACGGATTACGACCTGACGCAGCATCAAAACCATTCCGGCAAGTCGCTGGAATACCTCGACCCGGTGACGAACGAGCGCTACATCCCCTACTGCATCGAGCCGTCGCTGGGCGTTGACCGCATGGTGCTGGCATTCCTGTGCAATGCCTACGAGGAGCAGGAGCTGGAGGGCGGCGACGTGCGCACGGTGCTGCACCTGCATCCGGCGCTGGCGCCCTACAAGGCTGCCGTTCTGCCGCTGCAAAAGAACAAGCTGGGCGCGCTGGCGAGCGAAATCCACGCGGATTTGGCGAAGTATTTCCCGGTGGATTACGACGAGACGGGTTCGATTGGCAAGCGCTATCGCCGTCAGGACGAAATCGGCACGCCGTTCACGATCTGCGTGGACTTCGACACCGAAGCGACGCAGTCGGTCACGGTTCGCGACCGCGACACCATGCTGCAGGAGCGCGTGGCGCTGAAAGACCTGCGCAGCTACATTGAGGAGCGGATGCGCTTCTAAGTTGCGCACCGTCCGCGCAATCAGCACGCGGGCACTGTATGCAGTTGCGCTCAACCCAATCGCGCGAAAGGGAGTCCAGAGGGTCGAAGACCCTTTGGCAGGGTCAAGGGGCAGCGCCCCTTGCGCCTCCCCCCTCTACGGAAAGGAATGGACAAATGAAATATCTGCGGAAACTCATCGCCGCGTGTGCGCTGCTGGCGATGCTTTGCCCTGCGCTGGCGGAGGAAACGACCTACGAGCCGCTTCCTTGGCTGGACAGCACGGGCAGAAAACTCCTTGCCGCGCCGTATCTGCCGAATCCGGACTGCTATCTGCCCAATCAGGGCGGCTACCACGACGATTCGCTGGATATTCGCGTCGAAACGTCCTACTGGACGCAGGACATCGAGCGCGTTGATGAACCCGGCGAGGGCACAACGACCGTCATGGCGGTGTACGTCAAAATCACCGACCCAACGCAGATTCGCACTGCGCTGGCATCCCCCTATCCCTCGAAGAATACCGAGCGTGTGGAGCGCATGGCGAGCCGCAACAACGCCGTCCTCGCCATCAACGGCGACTACTTCATCTACCATTCTGAAGGAATCGTCTATCGCAACACGCACCGTCTGCGTGAACTGCCCCGCGAATACCGTGACACGATGATTATCGACACCGAGGGCGGTATGCACATCATTCAGGGCACGACGCATCAAAAATGGCAGGATTATCTGGAAAACGGCGGCACGGTCGCCCACACGTTCTGCTTCGGCCCCGGGCTGGTGATTGACGGCGTTGTCCGCGACGAGTTCGACTCCCGCATGGACAACGGCCCCAAGACGCTGGCGCAGCGCATGATTTTCGGACAGATTACCCCGATGGAGTTCGTCATTCTTTGCACAGAAGGCCCGGAAAGCCAAAGCCCGAAGTCCATCGGCTTCGACCTGTGGGGCGCGGCAAAGCTGGCAGGCGCGTTCGGCTTGCAGAACGCCTACAACCTCGATGGCGGTTCCTCCTGCACCGTGGTGCTGAACAACGAGAAGATTAACTCCCCCTCGAACCCGAAGCGCCGCGAGGTTGGTGACTGCATCTACTTCGCGACCCTGATTCCGAACGAGTAAGCAAATAAGCAAAGGCTGCGCATGGGCGACTGTGCGCAGCCTTTTGGGTAAGATGCTATGAAACAGACCGAACACACCGCGATTGTCCTCCGCTACGCCAATTACCGGGACAACGACCGGATGCTGACCCTCTTCAGCCCGACGAAGGGGCGCATTGAGGCGCTTGCCCGCGGATGCCGCAAACCGCGCTCCCCTATCCTCAACGCCAGCGAGCTGTTCGCCTTGGGCGATTTCGAGCTGTACGAGCGCGGCAATCACCTTACCGTCATCAGCGCGAACCTGATGGAGACGTTCTATCCCCTGCGCGCTGATTTCGACCGCTTGGCCGTCGGAACGTACCTCCTCGGCGTTGTTGAGAACGTCATCCAGCCCGGCGTCCCCGCGCAGGAGACCTTCATGCTCCTGCTGCACACGCTGTCGCGCCTGACCTTCTCCGATCAGCCATGGCGGCCGCTACTGACCGGCTTTCTGCTGCACTTGTCGCAGAGCGAGGGATTCGTGCCGCGCCTGCACCACTGCGTCCACTGTCAGCGGCGGATTGCGGACGGCGAATCGACGTGGTGCGACCTGACCGAGGGCGGGCTGGTCTGCCGCGACTGCCGCCTGCCTGTGCATGTGCCGATTTCGGCTGCGCAGGTGAACTGGCTGCGGACGATGCTGACGACGGGTTCCGCCGGATGGGTGGATTCGCCAGAGATGATGGCGCCGTACCGCCTGATGCGGCAGTATGTCGAGCTGCGGCTGGACAAGCCCGTGCGCAGTGCGGCGATGCTGCCCAAAGAATGATAGCGCAAAGACGGCTTCCAATCCCAAAATCACGGGACTGGAAGCCGTCTTATTTTGCGATTTTACAGGTTCAGCAGCCTTCTTTGGAAGCCGCCGCAGAGTTCCTCCGCCGCCTCCACGCCATAGGACGCTTTCAGCTTCTCGAAGCACTCCCGCATCCGGCAGGGGCGCGACGTCGTGTTGTGCGCGTCAGTCGCAATGCAGTCAATGTAGCCCTCATCAAGCATCTTACGCGTCCAGCGGTCAGCGAAAAAGCCCTTCTTCATCAGCACCGTGTTCGCGTTCATCTGCATATACACACCGTATTCCTCGCGCAGCTCACGGACGTGCTTAAAGTTGCGCATCGGGTCAAAGCGCTCCACATGCGCAAAGATGACCGTGAATCCTGCATTGCCAAAGAGCCGCGCTGCCTCGCACATGCGGCTGTACGGCACGTCGCCGGAGAACTCCACCAGCACTGTCCACGTTTCCGCCAGTGACGGATAGTGACCCTCTTTGAGCAGATGCGGGCTGGCATCGGTATAGAGGATTTCGCAGCCGGTATGCAGCGTTATGGGCAGCTGATTTTCGCTGCACCACTGCTGGGCTTGGGCGAAATGCGCAAGGTACTTTTCCGTCGGGAAAGGGGTGATGCCCGGTGTCGCATGGGAAGTGCATACGATGTCGGTGATGCCCTCGTCCACGGCGCGCAGAATCATCTTCTGCGTATCCTCCCACGTTTGCGCGCCGTCGTCTACGCCGTAGATGAGATGGTGATGAATGTCAACGAACATGATATCGCTTATCCTGATTTTAATGAATTTACAAAAGGCGCAAGCAGATGGCGCAGGTGAATCTGGAAATCGTATTATGCCATTACGCCTTGGCTTGGTTGTCCTTGTCGTCGTGCTTGTAGTAGCCTTTCGTGTAGTGGCTGTAATAGTTTTTGTTGTAATACCGCTTTGCACTCAGCGCGTTGAAGTTGACTTTGTTGATGATGCAGCCCAGCACCGGCGTACCGGATTTTTCCATCTGTCGCTTGCATTCCGCCACTTCGCGCAGACGGGTGTGGTCATACTCCAGCACCAGCACGCTGCCATCGCAGAAGGCCGCGATTTCCGCCGCGTCGATCACCATGCCAACCGGCGGCGCGTCCACAATCACCATGTCGAAGGACTGTGCCAGCGCCTCCAGCATCTGCTCAAAGTACGACGAGTCAATCAGGTTGATGGGATTCACCACGTCGCGCCCCGCCGGAATCAGGCACATGCCGTACACGTCCGACTCGTAGACAACATCGTTCAGGTCGCACTGACCAGCGAGGAAGTGCGCCAAGCCCTGCCCTTCGCCTTCCAGCTCCAGCTTATAGCGCTGCACCATGAAGGAGCGGCGCATATCCGCGTCTACCAGCACAACATGGCGGCCGCGGCGCGCCATGTTTTCAGCGATTTGCATCGTCATCCAGCTCTTGCCCTCGCTCTGGGAGTTGCTGGTAATCACAATTTTGCGCTTATCCGCGCCGATGAAGGCAAGGTTCGTGCAGATGGCGTTCAGCGCCTCTTCTCCCGCATAATCGAGGGGATAGTGCTGATGAATGATTGCCTTCTTCATGGTTTACTTCCCCTCCTTGCCGTTCTTATGCTCGTGGGACAAATCGTAGCTCTGCACGGGCATCATGCCGATGGTTGCCAGACCCAGCTGCTTCTCCAGCTTGTCAGCGTTGCGGACGCGGTCATCCACAAGGAACTGCACGACCACGATGCCGCACATCAGCAGCAGACCCAGCATAAAGCCAAGCACCGTGTTCTTCATCGTGCTGGGCGCATAGGGGCGCGTGGGCAGCTGCGGCTCTTCAAAGATGGTGGGCATATCCATGTCCATCTTTGCGGCGATAAACTCGCGCGCCACCTGCACATACGTCAGCGCCATGTCCGCAGCTTCCTGCGGATCGTCGCTCTTGACCGTCACCTTCAAAATGCGCGTGTTGGTCGGGTTTTCCACGGAAATCATGCTGCCCATCTGCGCATAGGTGTAGTCGAGGTTCAAGCGGCGCTTGACCATTTCATGCACATGCCAGTTGTCAAACACCTGCACATAGTCCGACGCCAGCGAACTGCTCAGCTGAATCTGCGACAGATTGAGGGAGGTGCCGCTGCTGTTGAGCACATACAGCTTTGCCGACGCCTGATACATGGGCGTCATGTAGAATTTCGTCGCGCAGAAGGCAATAATCGCGCCCAGCAGTGCCGCAACGATGATGAACTTCGCCTTATCCAGCAGGCGGTAGAACAGTTCTGCCAAGTCAATGGTTGTTTCTTCCTGTTCCACCTGATTCTGCGAAATCGCCTGATGTTCAGAAGCCATGGTGTCCTCCTATTGTTCTTTCAAAAAAGTACTTGCACTACGTTAGTTTCCGGCTGCCTCCGTGTAGAAGGTCTTCAGCGTCCAGTTGAGTGCCTCGTTCTCGTAGAGGTCAAAGTGGATGTGCTCGTCGCTGCCCAGCGAGTGCACGCCGTTCAGCGTCTCCACGTCCAGCACCTCGTAGTCCATCACACGGCTTGCCAGCAGCGCCAGGTTATCGATGCTCACGTTCGCCATCAGGTAGTGGTCGGTTGTGTCGGTAATCGCCGTACCGGTCGCATCGTCAGTGGTAAAGCCGAAGCCGGAATCCAGCGTTGTCGTCCGATCGAAAATCATGCCCATTTCGTTCAGCAGCGTGTTGACGTAATTCACGTTTGCGCGAATCTTCTCCTCCAGCAGCGTTTCGAGGCTGTTCAAATAGATGCGTTGGCGTGCCATGCGGGCTTCATTCGTCGGTTCGGCGGTATCATAGCGGGTGCGGGTGAAGTATTCTGCCTGCATCCCGGTCAGCTTGATGGTCTCGCCACCCTTGAGCGTAGGGTCAAGGGCAAGCAGGTCATCGTTGGGAACTGTGACGGTCACCCCGCCGACCAGCTCATTAAGCTTGTTGATGCCGGAGATATCCATGCTGATGTAATAGTCAATCTCCGCGCCGTCATCCGCCTTCTCGATGCCCAGCAGCTTTTCCACTGCCCAGACGGTGTTTTGATTGTTCTCCTCGCGCGTCCGGCCGTAGGCGTGCGCCAAGCACAGCTGCAGGCGGCGCGTTCCCGCGTCCTTGCCGTTGGTCGCAACAAGCTTGATGGGGGTCATCGTGTCGCGGTCAAACTGCAATTGGTGAATCTGCTGATTCTTGTGGTCAATCACCAGCAGCAAAAGAAAGTCCGACTGCCCGCCGAGGTGATACTGGCTCGGCTCTTCCTCAATCTGACCGTTTGCGTAGTGGTCATAGCCGATGAGCAGAATCGTCGTCAATTCCGACGAAGGGTGCGCAAGGTACTCCTTGCCGTTCTCCGTCCGCGACGGAAGGAAACTGAAATTGTCCGCCATTGCCGTACTGCAGAGCATCAGCAGTGCCAGCGCCATTGCCAGCAGGCAAACCACCTTTTTCCGCAACGCCATTGTCCGTTTCATTCCTTTCCAGATAGGACAGCAGGGGCGGCTGATGTTTCTCCTTCCCCTGTGTGCGAGCTTCTGTTTCTTTTGGCCATCGTCAGGATGACACACAATATAGTATACGACAAGTGTGATGATTTGTCAAACGGAAAGTACCACAAAATGACTTTTTCGCACAGAAATTGCCCATCGAAAGGATTTTCATGAAGAAACAACCTCATCCGCCGCGATAAAGTTCCTTGGACAAAATCAAAACGCTTTACGCTTCTGTTCCGGGAAAAATATGCTAATTTTTAATTGTTTATTTCCAATTAGAATCAGTCTTTTTCCGCCAGCCTATCAAAGCCCTCCCCCAGCGCCTCATGCGCTTCGGTGATGAACATAAACGCCCGGTCATCCTCTTTCCGCACAATCTCCTTAAACCGTGCAACCTCCTGCGGCGGCAGGACGCACAGCAGCACGGGGCGTTCCTTGCCCGAATACGCCCCGCGCGCCGACAGCTGCGTGGCTCCTCTGTCCATGTCGTGCAGCACCTGATGCGAAATTTCCGCCCACTTGTCACTCATCACAAAGCACGCCTTGTTCCTCGACAAGCCCAGCATCACCATGTCAATCACTTTGCCGTTGATAAAAATACATACCAGCGCAAACAGCGCTTCGGTCGTGCCGATGCAGACGGCGGCAAAAATCACCACAACGCAGTCGATAATCATCAGAAACATACCGGTTGAAATGAAAGGCAGCTTTTGATGCACCATCTTCGCCAGCATATCCGTACCGCCGGTCGTCGCGCCGCCACGGAGGATCAGTCCCAAGCCGACGCCCATCAGCGCACCGCCGAAAATCGCGCCAAGCATCGGGTCGCTCGTCAGCGGCTGCAGCTGCAGAATATCAATCGCCAGGGAAAACAGCACCGTCGCCACCAGCGAGCGGACAACGAACACATGCCCCATGCTGCGATAGCCCATGATAAACAGCGGGATATTCAGCACCAGCGCAGTTGTGCCGATGGGGAACTGGAAGAGGTAGTTCAAAATCATGCCGACGCCGGTCAAGCCGCCGGGCGCGATGTTGCAGGGCGTGAGAAACAGCGGATACGCCGCGCCGCCGATGATGCAGCCCAGCACAATCTGTGTCCACACGATGGCCTGCTCGTGCTGAAGAACCGTTTTCCAATTCCATTGCTTGTTCATGGTGATTTCTGCTCCTTTGTTGTTTGCGTACTCATACTAATTCGATTCTAAATCATGGCATCGAGCATAGCAGATTTTTCGTTCCGGCAAAGCTGAGTGGAGCAAGGCGTACTGGAGGTACGCACGAGCGGAACGAAGCAAAGCCGGGGCGGAAAAGATGCTGTGCGAATGACATGGTTTAGATGAGAATTCGTATCATGTGCTGCCGATGCTCATGCCCAGTGCGCGGTCGATGCGTTTCATAGCCTGCGCCGTCACTGTGCCCAGATAGCGAGTCAGGCGTGTTTTCTCCAGCGTCCGAACCTGCTCGGTCAGGACGATGGAATCCTCCTTCAAGCCGCTTTCCTCCCGCGTCAGCAGCACATGCACGGGAAGCTGCGGCTTTTTTCTGCGCGTCGTGACCGCCACGACGATGACGGTCGGGGAATATCGGTTGCCGCGGTCATTCTGGATGATGACGACCGGGCGGATGCCCCCCTGCTCCGACCCAATCACCGGGTCAAGGTTCGCCTGGTATACGTCGCCACGTTTCATGATGTCACACTCCGTCCGGGATGTCAAGGCAAAAGCGGCATTTTTCTGCCGCCGCCTTTTGATTTTTTCATAGAAGCCGGTATTCCGGCTGCTTTCAGCATATGATTTCCCGGATTTCGGTGTGTAATACGGTGATTAGGGCACTTTCGGGGTCATGTCCATGCGGTTCAGCGCGATTTGCCGCTGCTTGCAGTCCGGCAGACAGCTTGCCACCAGCGCCCAGAACCGCGCCGAGTGGTCAGCATAAATCAGGTGGCACAGTTCGTGCACCACGACGTATTCAATCATACTTTCGTCGGCACCGCCAAGGCGCGTATTGAACGTCAGGCGCTGCGTCTGCTTTCGGCAGCTGCCCCAGCGGCTCGTCATTTCCCGCAGGGTAACGTGCGCGATGCTCACATGCAGGATACTCGCCCACTTCGCAATATCCCGCTCAATTTCGCGAATCAGCCGCTCATTGCGCAGTTTCGCAAACGCCGCGCCTGACGGCACATCTGCTCCCAGCGTCACCCACGCGCCCATCAGCCGATGCACCTCGCCCGACGCGAACGTCGGCGGATTTTTCACCGCACCGACATGCGCTTGCAGCCACTCCTGCTGATTTTCCAGAAAGCGGCGGATGTCCGCTTCCCGCGACCGCTTCGGCACAGACAGCATCGCATACGGGCAATCCGGGCGGCTGCGCAGGATGAAGCGCCGGCAATTCTCCCGCTCGGTGATTTGCACCGCAATGCCGCGGATGGTCAGCATCCTTGTTTTCATGCTTCTCTCATTTCCTTCATTTTTCCGTCTCGGACATTTTCTGCGCGCCCGTTCGACGATTCTGCTCGTCCCCAATCGCTATACTCAAAGGCGAAAGGAGACGATGCCGATTGCGCGCAAGCGGGTTTTTGTTCCTCTTGGAGCAGGGATTGTGCGGCATTTGCCTGATGTCGGCGCTGTCCGCCGCGCTCGGTCTGCCGCGCGCAAGCCGTGGTCGAAGGCTGCTTTTCGCCATTCTCTACGCCGGATTCGCCCTGCTGTCGCTCTCCGTTCCGCCACTGCTGCAGGTGGTGATGGTTCTGCCGCTGACGGGGCTGCTCGCGCTCGTCGGGCGATTTCCCGCGCGGCGGACGCTGCCCTTCTGCCTGACAATGCTGATGATGCAATGGGGCTGCGCTGGACTATCGGCGCTGCTGCCGCTGCCGGGTGCTGTCCAAACGGCGCTGACGTGCACGCTGCTGCTCCTGCTGCGCCGCCTGACGCGCTTGGAGCACGGCAAACGCCGCTTCGTGCGCGTCCGCATCCGCTGCGGCGACTGCGAATCCGCCGTGACTGCGCTCGTTGATTCCGGCAACCTGCTCTGCGACCCGCTCTCCGGCGACCCGGTGCTCATCCTGCCGCGAAATACCTTCCGCCGTCTGACGCACTTGCCGGAGGGCAGTACGCTGCTGCCCGGAATGCGCCTGCTCCGTGCCCGAACCGCATCGGGCATCACGCTGATGATAGTTCTCCGTCCAGATGGCATTTTCCTGCTTTCAGGGTGGAAAGAGACGGCGCTTCGCGGGCTGATTGGCTGCGCGCTGTCAGGCGGCGGAGTGCATCAGCCGGTGATGCCGGAAAGCATGGTGTCCGCAATTCTATGCAAATAGGAGGAATTCAATATGTCCACCTTGTGTTCTGTCGTTACCGCCGCGTCCGCGCAGCTTTCCGCTCTGCTGAGCAGCCTTGCGCCGCGCGAGATTTACTACATCGGCGGCCCTGAACCCCTGCCTGCCCCGCTGACACCGTCAGAGGAACAGTCGCTCCTTGCCCGGCTCGACACCGACGGCGCTGCCGTCCGCACGACGCTGATTGAACACAATCTCCGCCTCGTCGTCTTTATCGCCCGGAAGTTCGACAACACCGGCATCATGCTGGAGGATCTCATTTCCATCGGCACGATCGGCCTGATTAAAGCCGTCAACACTTTCGACCCGTCGAAGAAAATCAAGCTCGCCACCTACGCCAGCCGCTGCATCGAGAACGAAGTGCTGATGTTCCTGCGCCGCCACAGCCGCACGCGCATGGAAGTTTCGCTGGATGAGCCGTTGAAAACCGACTGGGACGGCAACGAGCTGCTGCTTTCTGACGTCCTCGGCACTGACCCGGACATGGTTTCACGCGGCATCGAGGAAAGTGCCGAGCGGCAGATGCTTTTCGCTGCCCTTTCGCACCTTTCCCCGCGCGAACAGCAAATTATGGATTTGCGCTTCGGTCTGCACGGTCATCCCGAAATGACGCAGAAGGAAGTGGCGGACATTCTCGGCATTTCGCAGAGCTACATCAGCCGCCTCGAAAAGCGGATTCTGCATCGGCTGCATGGAGAGCTGGTGAGAGAAGAAGGATATGCCTGATTTTAGCGTGCATCGCCGAAAAAGCACTACTTTCGCCTAAGTGATTAGCCACCGCCGCAAATTGCCATACTGTGGATACTTCACATGCAAGGAGGACGCAGATCATGGCATGGGGCAAGGTCGATTTGTGCGGGCTGGACACCAGCAAACTGCCCGTTCTCACGCCGCAGCGGATGCAGGAGCTCTACCCGCTGGTACATAGCGGCGACAAGGCGGCGCGCGACGAGTTCATACAGGGGAATCTGCGGCTGGTGCTGTCCGTCATCCAGCGCTTTTCCGGGCGCGGCGAAAACGTTGATGACCTCTTTCAAGTCGGGTGCATCGGACTGATGAAGGCGCTGGACAACTTCGATGTGTCGCAGAACGTCCGCTTTTCGACCTACGCCGTGCCGATGGTCATCGGCGAAATCCGCCGCTATCTGCGCGACAACAACGCCATCCGCGTCAGCCGCTCCATGCGCGACACAGCGTACAAAGCCCTTCGTGCGCGCGACCGCCTGCAAACGGAGCTTTCCCGCGAACCCACCGTCGAGGAAATTGCCGCCGACATGCACATCGACCGCATGGACGTCGTGCTGGCGCTGGAAGCAATTCAAGACCCGGTGAGCCTGTTCGAGCCGGTTTGCAGCGACGGCAGCGACGCGCTGTGCATCGTTGATCAGGTGAAGGACGAGCGCGTGCGGGACGAGGACTGGGTGCAGGACATTGCGATTTCGGACGCAATGGGGCATCTCAACGAGCGGGAGAAGAAAATCCTGCGGATGCGCTTTTTCGAGGGGCGGACGCAGATGGAAGTTGCTGGGGAGATTGGAATCAGCCAGGCGCAGGTGTCGCGGTTGGAGAAGCACGCGCTGATGAATATGAGGAAGCATCTGGGGGAATGAGTGCAGTGGGAAAATTTACCACGCGTTTGCACATTGCCGCGTCAAAGGGGCGCGACCAGACTGCCTGTCTTTTTCCCCCACAACAAAACCGGGGCGGAACATTCATCGTGTTCCGTCCCGGTTTTCGATTGCCCAGTTGTTACTGCTTCACGTTATCAATAACTTCCAGCGTCACTTCGAGGTCGATGTACTCGCCGTCGGGGATGTCGTCGCTGCCGGTCAGATCGGTGATGCCCGGCACGCGGTAGACCTTAATCTTCAGCACATCGCCCGCCTTGCAGTCCGCAACCTGCGCCGCCAGCTCGGTGGTCGAGGTAATCACGTTGTCGTTCACATCCACAATGATGTCGCCGACCTGCATCCCCGCTTTTTCCGCCGGGCTGTTCTCTTCCACGTTCACAACGTAAACGCCCTTCGGAATCTGACCGTTCTGCAGTGCGCGGCTGTTGGCGAGGTTGCTCATGGTGATGCCCATGCGCGGCTTGCCGACAAGCGTGCTGTCGGTGTTGCTATCCGCCTTGTTGTCATCGCTGTTATCCAGCGCTTCGGGCGCGGTGAAGGTGATTTCGCCGGAAAGCACCTTGTTAATCAGGGGCTTGGCGGAGTTAATCGGGATGCACATGCCAATGCCCTCGAGGGTGCTGCGGGATTAGTACGAGCCGGTGTACTTCAGCGTCGGGATGCCCATCAGTTCGCCATTCACATTGAACATGCCGCCGCCGGAGTTGCCGGAGTTAATCGCGGCGTCCACCTGAATCATGGCGTTGGTGATGGTAGACTTGCGGCCATACTTGTCGTAGGATTCGGACTCAATCGCGCGGTTCAGGGCGCTGACGACGCCGACCGTCGTGGTCTTGGTGAAGCCCAGCGGGTTGCCGATGTTGATTGCCCAGTCGCCGACCTGCAGGGTGTCGCTGTCGCCCAGCGTGACCGCCGGCAGGTCAAGGCCCGTCGCGTACACAATGGCGATATCCAGCGATTCGTCATACGCAACAAGCGTCGCGGCGTACTCGTCGGTGTTGCCGCTGTCATCCGTCACGGTCACACGCAGGCTGCTCGCATCCTCCACAACGTGGTAATTCGTCAGCACGAAGCCCTGACCGATAACCACGCCAGAGCCGGTAGCCGCCAGCTCCTCGCGCTCCTCAATCTGCTGATCATTGTTGCGGCCGTTGCCATAGCCGAAGCCATAGCCAAAATAGAAGTTGTTGCCATAGCTGCCATAGCGCACGGTCTGATAGTTGCTCACGCCGACCACGCTGTTACGCACCTGCTGCACCGCCGCGGTGAACGGGCTGGTAACAACCGTCGTTGTCGAGTTCGCCGCCGTGACGGCTTCTGCCGCCGCCGACGTGTTCTGCGCCGCCATCGTCGCGCCCGCGCCAATCATCGCGCAGGTCAAGCCCAGTGCAATACAGCCCATCATTTTCCGGAATTTCATAACTGCTGTACCTCCTTCAGGTTCAAAAATCGAATTTCATGCCGCCGTTCGCATTTCCGGCGTCCAGTCAGTCTTTCCAACTGGCTATGCTTTTATTATATCCGCCTTTTTTGTCTTTGTCATGAACGATTTTTGAACATTCAGTGGAATTTCGTGAACTTTGCGTGATTGCAGGAGGCAGATGAAACGGGATGAAGTCTCCCCTGCTCATCCGCGTGTTTATCCACAGGTTACTCACACAATACATAATCCATCAAAAACTCCCCCGCCCACATCACGTCGCCATCCAGCGTATTCTTCGCTTCTCCATCAAAGAAAAACCGCACCCGCCGTACCGGATACCGCTGCACCAGCGCGCCCGTCAGCTGATACGCCATCATGCGCTGATTCAGCCTGCTTGTGCGAATCGCATCCGCCATATGCGCCGAGAAATTCACCAGTACCGTATCATCCACAATCGCGACGCCTAACACATCATCTTCCGTCAGCCTCGCCGGGAAGCCCTCCGTCGCCAGCACAGCCGTCAGCAGTGCGCGCGGCGAGCAGGCCTCTGATGCCGGGAGATTCAGCCTTCCTTGGCGCAGCTTTTCGCCGTTCGAGAGATAACAGACTGCTTCGTCAGTCAGCAAGCCGCCGAAATTCGCGCGCGTCATCATGCCGCCGGGCAGGACAATTGTGCCGTGGATGGTGGAATACAGGCTGGTCAGCGCGGAATCACCGACGCGGTAGACAACCTGCTCCAGCGAGGGAATGTAGGACGTGAGCGTCATCGTCAGGGCAGCGAAGAAGCACACCGGGTCGATACCCGCGCCGGAAATTCTCT
>UMJU01023266.1_pt1 | contig 22248 bp, 20 predicted proteins | sample 1966161 | NCBI WGS metagenome assembly UMJU01 (sample SAMEA4836156, study PRJEB28245) | human gut metagenome | biome: gut microbiome; material: fecal sample | place: Denmark | collected 2008 | reverse complement strand
ACGGCGAAGCAGTTCGGAGTAAGTAAGAGTACGATACATATGGTAGTGATAAAATAGAACGGTTTGTAAAAGCAGTGTATGTGGTGAAATGAATAGGGTAGAGGGAAAGGTCGGAGAGTTCCGGCCTTTTCTTTGGATGTACATATTAAGGGACAGCTAAGGGTTTATAATTATACCTGGCAAAAGAATGATACACGTTACATTCTTTATAGGGAAGAGATAACATTCATTTGTAAATAGAATTGTGATATAATTATGACGGTGAATATATGTACAAGCCAATGGATTTTAAGGAATTGGAGAAAGAGTATGAGAAAGATAAAAATTATCAGCAATCCGTATAAAAAAGAAATAAAGTATCAGGATTGGAATGAACATACAGCAGCATGGGATGACATTATTGCAGAAACTCATCCACATAGTAAACTTGTCAGCAAAGAGTTCAAGGAAGGATTTTTCCCATTTAAGGTCAAGAAGATTATTGACCAAATTATTAAAGAATATTTTTCTGAGAAAATTGAAATTATTTTTGAAGGAACAAGAGATGAATTTAATGAACTGATGGCTTTGTATGATTATGAGGATTACAAAGAAAAAATCGTCGTAACAGCATCGGAACTGACATTAGAGAATGCCAGAGATATTCTTCCGCAGATTAGAACTATTTTTAAAGACCGGATTCAACCATTAGTAGATTCCAGTGTAAGCGATAAACAAATGGTGCAAGAAGATTTGGAAAAATTTTCGGATGCCTCAAATGAAATTATTCCTATCTGCGTATTGGGTAATTATAGTGCAGGAAAATCAACATTTATCAATGCTTTAATTGGAAGAGAAGTATTGCCTAGTGCTGAAAGACCAACGACAGCTAAAATTTTCAAGATTGCACAAGAAATTGAAGATGAAAAAGCAAGTGTGATGTTTGATTTTGGTGATGAAAAAGTAATAGTGAAACTGGAAATGGATTCATATGTTATTGATTCCGCAGTAAAGAATGAACTCATTGATGAAATTACAGAAGCATTAAACAAACTGAGTTCAGATTCTCTTTATAAACGATTAAAAGAATTGTTGGAAATCGTAAATGAGTATGAGAGAGAGGCGGAGGATAATAGTTGTGTTAGCGATTTGATTGAGATCACTGTACCATTTCATAGGGGTATTTGGACGCATACAGAGAACAAATTTGTCATTTTTGATACGCCAGGTTCTAACTCTGCTTCAAATTTGAATCATTTTGAAGTTTTAAAGAAAGCTATGGCGGGATTAACAAATGGTATTCCTATTTTCGTAACAAAATATGACCAGTTGGACACAACAGACAATGAAAAGTTATACGAAGAAATTAGTAATATGAAAGAGTTAGACAATCGTTTTACGATGATTGTTGTAAATAAAGCGGATACATCTTCATTGCCAAGGGAAGGTTTCACAGATAGGGATAGAAGAGAAATTTTAAAACAGGCCGTACCCAAGAAAATGTTTTCAAGTGGACTTTATTTTGTTTCTTCTATTATGGGACTTGGATTTAAAAATGATGGGGATTTCATTGATGACCACAGTGCAGAAATCTTTGAAGATAACAAAGAAAAGTATTCTAATAAAGAATCAAGATTTTATAAAACACTATATCAATACAATATTATGCCGGAACAATTGAAAAAGAATGCTGTAGAACAGGCATTAAAGTCAAATGATTTTATTTTAGTAAATAGTGGACTGTTCTCAATTGAATGGGAAATTCAGATGTTTGCTAACAAACATGCGGCTTACAATAAGTGTGAACAATCCAAATTATTCTTGGGAAAAGTAATTGAAATAACATCTGATGATATTATAAAGGTGAAAGAACAATATGAAGAATCTAAGCGCATTCTTATGGAGAGTTTAGAGGCTGAAAAGAAAGCTTTGTTAGAACGACTTGATAATAAAGGAAATGAACAAGAAGAATCATACGTTGCGATATACCCAACAGAACTGAAAACTGTTGCCGACCAAGCTGTGTTTACATATTCTGACGAAGCATTGAAAGCAAGAGACCAAGAACTGACTCGTCAATATAAGGATAAGTTTAACTACGCAAAAGAGGGGCAGGATGTAATAGATGCTGCTGGAGCTTTTGTAAGCGGACTTAAAGATAATGTGAATGATTTTGTGAATAAGCGAAGCTGGGATTCCTTTAAGAGAATTGGTAGGGGAGTCGTTGATTCTGTCAAAGAGGTTGCAGACGAGGCAGAAGAATGGAACAAAGCAAGACTTGATGCGGAAAATGAAGCCGGGGAATTTTTATTAAGAGAGATGGAAGCAGATTTTGATGCGCGTTTTATTGAATCAAAAGAGACTATTGAAAGTGCGTCAATGAAATTTTTGGAAGAAGCTACGGAAACAATCCGACATGAACTTGGCGATTTAATTGCTGGTTCCAAAGAACTTTCGGAAGAAAAGAAAAAAGAACTTTCAGAAATTATTATTCAATATCAGAGTATTACATTCGTTAAACATTCTGAGGATATGTTTGCAAAGGAACATTTTGCAAAGAGATTCACATTATTAGGAGAAACAGGAAAACTGAATCTTCTGAAATTAAGATGGACATATAACTTATCAATGAAAGAAGATGTAAACAATATTTATGTAGAAGTTCGTAATAATCATGAAGGTGAATTTAGAGATTGGTTACATACTCTTCTTGGTATTATTAGGGATAACATTGTTGATTACAGTCCTGTATTGCATGAGCAATCATTGCAGATCCGAGCAAAAGAAAATAAGATTTTAGATCTACAATCCAGATATAATAAGTTGCAGAATTACAGCAATACAATTAAATCTATGATGGATTGGCAAACTCAGTAGAAAAGGAGCGAGAATATGGGCGTTAAAAGTTTTTTTTCAAAAGCAGCAGGAAAGGCCGCAAATGTAGTATCAAAGGGCGCAGCTCTGAGTCCACAAGAATTAGAAAAAATTCAAGAACAAAGAGAGAAATATTTGTCTCAGTTACCGGATCCATCTGATCCAATTGCACAGGAAATGACGGAGCGTTTATTGGCTGCTAATGGTATTGAGATATATAATGCCTATCTCGGTCAGATAAAAGAACTGTATTCTCCAGTAGATAAAAATGCGGAATTTGCTTGGCGAAATGAAGAGGAAGAATGGATACTCGATGAGTTTAATGCGGGGTATAATATCCGTTACATTAATATCACAAAGTGGGTAACGGATAAGAAGGAAAACAGTTTGGAAAAACTGGTTAATGTGTATGAAGTTCTTTCAAATGAGAACTGTAATATTGCGTTAGTTTTCCATAGAACATGCGATGAAACAGAGGTGTATCTTGCAATTACTAATACGGATAATGCAAGTAATAATGTAAATGCCGATAATTTCATCAAACGAATAGAAGAGGCGATTAAAGGTAATTTTCCTGGATCTGAATGGGAGAAAAGGGTCGGATCCGGTATTTTGCCATGCTTAAATAACACAAATCCATATGCGGTAGCAACAGTATCCAATATTCCTACAGAAAAATCGGATAAGTTTATTAGCCAGACAATAGAAAAGTTATTGGATGGTGTCATTCCAGAAGAAATCGAGCAGGAGTATACTTTGATTCTTTTAGCTACTCCGGTGCGCGATATAGAAGCAAGAAAATTACGTTTGGGAGAATTTCATTCTGGACTGACTCCGTATGCAACATGGCAGACACAGTATCAGTACACTACATCCGATACAACTGGTGCATCAGCAACTGTAGGAGTTAATGTGGGTGTAAATGCTGGTTCTCAGACAGGGCAGAATGCTTCTGTGGCAAATTCAACAGGAGAAACGTTGTCTGAGGGGGAAACTGTAACGGATTCAGAATCAATGAATGAAGCAGAAACAAAATCAGAATCTGAAACTAAAGGAAATACTAGAACTGAACAGAAAGGTACCAGTGAATTTGAAAGTAGGGGAGTGTCAGCTTCTGTATCTGTTAAGGCAGGTAGTATTCCACTTATAAATAAAATTCCTGTTATTAAAGACTTAGAGGGAACGGCCGGACTTTCAAAGAATAAAGGAACAAGTATAAATGAAAGTACTTCTCAATCAGTTTCTAATTCTGTTACAGAAGGTCTGTCAAAAACAGTAGGAAAAACAGTAGGAAAATCACTTTCCAAGAATTTAGGAAAAGCCATATCTAAGACTGCTACAACAACAGCAGGTGTGTTCAGTAGTATGAGCTTGGGTGGTAACTTTGGTATGAATTTTGCACGTTCATCGAATGTTTCTGCTACGGTAGGTAAAGGTGAATCTATTACTCAGACATATGAAAATTTTAATATTAAACATACTTTAGAGTATCTTGAAAAACAAATGAAACGGTTGGATGAATGTACAGCTCTTGGTATGTGGGATTTTGCTGCTTATGTATTAAGTGAAGATATTAATGTTGCAAATAATGTTGCACATTCTTATTTGGCAATTACACAAGGTGAAGAATCTTATATGTCACAAGCAGCAATTAATATGTGGCGCGGTGATACGAATGAAGAAGGACCTTATGCGGAAGAAATATTTAACTATCTGAAGGAATTAAGACACCCGTTATTTGGTTTAAATCCGGCAGTAACAGAATTAGATAGAGATTTTAATGTTTATCCGATGTTGGTTACAGCAACAACAAGCTTATCCGGTAAAGAATTGGCGTATTCCTTAAACTTCCCGCAGAAATCTATTTCTGGATTACCGGTTATCGAGTGTGCTGAATTTGGACGCAATGTTGTGACGTATGAAAATATTGTGGATAGATCGGAGAGAATCAAACTTGGAAATATTTATCATATGAACCACGAAGAAACTTCTCCGGTATGGCTGGCAAAACAATCCTTTACGTCACATGTATTTGTTACAGGAAGTACGGGTACGGGAAAAAGTAACACGATATATCAGATCTTAAATGAAGCAAGAGAATTAGGCGTAAAATTTTTAGTTGTTGAACCAGCAAAAGGCGAATATAAACATGCATTTGGAAATGAAAAGGATGTTTTTGTGTACGGAACAAATCCAATATTTACAGATTTATTGAAAATCAATCCTTTTAGTTTCCCAGAACAGATTCATGTGTTGGAGCATATAGATCGACTTGTTGAAATTTTTAATGTATGTTGGCCGATGTATGCTGCAATGCCGGCTGTATTAAAAGAAGCTGTTGAAAAATCTTATGAGGATTGTGGATGGGATCTCGCAACATCAATTAATCATTATGATAATAATTTATATCCATCTTTTAAGGATGTGTGCAGAAATATTAAAAATATCATTGATTCCAGTGAATATGATAATGAAAATAAAGGTGCTTATAAAGGTGCACTTTTAACGAGATTAAAGTCATTAACTACAGGATTGAATGGAATGATTTTTACATCCGAAGAGTTAAGTGGAAAAGAGCTCTTTGATAAAAATGTTATCATCGATTTAAGCCGAGTTGGTTCTGCAGAAACAAAGAGCTTGTTGATGGGTGTTCTTGTTCTAAAGTTACAGGAATATAGAATGGCGAATTTCACTGGCGTGAATTCCGAGTTAAAACATCTCACTGTACTGGAAGAAGCACATAATTTGTTGAAACGTACATCAACAGAGCAGCCATCAGAAAGTGCAAATCTATTGGGTAAGAGTGTGGAAATGATTTCTAATGCTATTGCAGAAATGCGTACATATGGAGAAGGCTTTATTATTGCAGATCAGGCACCGGGATTACTTGATATGGCAACGATTCGAAATACAAATACAAAGATTATCATGCGCTTGCCGGATCAAGGAGATAGAGAATTAGTAGGAAAAGCAGCAAGTTTAAACGAAGATCAGATTGTCGAGCTTGCAAAACTGCCTCGTGGTGTGGCGGCAGTATATCAGAATGAATGGATTCAGGAGGTTCTTTGCAAGGTTAAAAAAGCAGATACAGATGAAGGGTTATATGAATATCATCCGTCCTCGGAAAAGTCAAAGAAATTAGATAGCAAAGATTGTTTGTACCTTGCATCCATGTTGAGCAAGGGGGAGTCAGTAAGTGAAGATATGATTGTTCATGAAATAAAGCCGATGCTGTTTGATTTGCCGATTGAGGATTCCATAAAAGTAAAAATACTAAAATGGATTAGTAATCCACCGAGAGAGCCACGAATGACAAAACTTGCACCTATCATGGGAGAATTATTCCCGGAAGTTAAAGAAGCAATTAAAGCTGTTTATCAGGAAACAAGAGTTCCTGGTGAATGGACAGCCTATGCTGAACATGCGCTACGCAAAATAGTGGATATAGATATCGAAAACCAGGTGAGAAGAGACATTATTCAATGCTTGTTTACGGATTATTTGATGCATGATCTCAATAAGTGCGATGATTTGAAGCTTTGGAGTCGCGAAGGAGGATTGCGATAATGTTAAAGATGGATTCATCATTTGAAAATCTGGATAACAATCATCAAGTAGAGGAATTCGACTTTGACAAAAGAATGGATTCGTCAGGAGCTTTCTATGATGTACACAATATTGGTGGAAATCTTGAGGAAGCAGTTAGTTTTGACAACCGCATTGCGGAGAGCGATGATGAATGGAACGAATTTAATTCTGCGGATTTATTTACGCTAGACGAAGTAATGCAGTTTTTCGAGCCGGAAACGTTTGGACATTTGTATGATGAAGAAAAAGCATTTGTTATGGATATGTTCAGAGATAAATTGACGGAAGAGTTGCAATTGGATAATCCTCCTGAAGTTCTAATTGCAGATATAGGGGATGAAGTAACATATGGTTACTATGATCCAAAATCAAACGTTGTTGTAATTAATACATCCATAATGAAAGATGGTGATCAAGTGAGAGATACCATGGCACACGAAATTAGGCATGCATGGCAGCATGAACGTGCAGATTTGCCGGAAGAATTACAAACTGCATTTGATAAGGCTTTAAAAGAGAATTTTGAAAACTATATTTCGCCAGAGGATAACTATAGGACATACAGATCACAGCTGGTAGAAATGGATGCAAGAGAATTTGCCAGAGGATTAGTTGAAGATATGCATTTTTCTCAAGAGTAGGAGGACGATTCGATGACAAGTCAGAATGAAATAGTAATTAAAGAGTATTTAAAAAACGATATGGGGCTTCCAGAGAAGAGAGTTCTCCAAGAATATGATGGGTTAAAGGTTCATCCGGATATAGAATGTGAGTTTGCATTTTATATTGAAAATGGATGGGATACTAAAAAATCGGATTGGATTACAATTGAAGGATTTACTGCACGACAGTTACATGAGCAATATCCATTGTCTGCATTAGGTGCATATAATTATTTGATTTATTTATGTGAGGAACCGAAAGAAGCATTAGCACTTCTGAAAAAAGGATTGCCACGCGAATAATATGATGGGAGAGATTAGCTATGGATGTTACCGGGATTAAGCCGATCATAGAAAATACAAAGGAAATCGGACAGATTGCAAAAGAAGTAAGAGATTTTGATCCAGATAAACGAATCAATAGATTAGAAGGTAAGTTGGATAAATTATCAGATACAGACATGGAAAACTATGATCCGGATAAGAGAATAGAAACGACTGAATATTATACATCGGAGGAAGAGAGAATAGAACAAACACCAAGCGAAGATTCTGATTTTGGACAGTGGGAAGGTAGCAGAGGAAATTCAAAATTTATTCCTTCCGAAGAAACCGAAAGTGGACGAGAGGCTAAAGAGAAACTCAAAGAAAAAGGGTTAGATGGTATTGAGTATAAAAATGGTGAGCCGGATTTTTCAAAGTGTGCAGAGGCAACTGTAAAAATAGATTGTATGACAGAGCATAGGCATGATTATTTAAATGAAAGCGGAGAGAAAAAAGAGGGGAACTTTACTCAGGCAGATAAAAAATTAGCAGAACAGTGGAAATCGGAAGGACGAATCAAATCAGACGGTACTTCTGAGTGGAATGAAAAAGATATCGAGAAATGGAGGCATGAACAAAGGTGTAGTTGGCATGAATGCTGTGATACAAAAACAATGCATCTTATTTCACAAGATATTCATTGGCCGGGGAAATTTATACATTCCGGGGGATGTTTAGAATGTAAAATACGTGATAATAAGGAAAGTAGAGGTGTTTTTGATGAGGAATAAAGCAATCAGAATCTGGGGAAGAGAATTTCATTTGGATTTAATTTACAAAACATATCCGGGAGAGGAACCTTTATCTTGCCAGATTGCAGCAGTGGAAGAATTTACGCCCAGTGTAATTGATGAAGTGAAAGAAGAAGTTGAAAAATATATTATTAAGTATAATTCGAAGGAGATAGGGAGAGCATCAGTAGATAATATTTTTAAATATGTAATGCCAAAATCAATCTATGTTCCACAGGTATCTGGACATAAGATTGTTGCAATTATGTGCTATTACAAATTAGATATGGAGCATGGACTTGCAATTGTTTTTGAAGACAATAAATTAAAGGATATTGGGGAAGAAGATATTGTTTTATAAAATTTTGCTTTAGAAGTTTATTATTATTTGGAATTCAAAAAATATATGCAACACCAAAATCGAGGGTATGGGGAATCGAAATCCCCATCAAGTATGCCGAAAAATGTATGCTGAAATTCTATGAAATGGAGTTTTTGTAATACATGGGCGTATCTTGCTTTAGAAAATAAGAAAATTAAATATTTGAAATTGTTGAAACCTTTGTATCTATTGAAAGTTGATGGATACAGAGGTTTTTGTTTTCGGTAAAGAGTTTTATGAGTTGATTATGAATTTGGAAATTCAATCAGAAAATGTTGTATAAGGCTTCCTCAAGGTTTGGATATATGTAGGGATGTTTTTGGACTATTTTCATATATTTTCTCATAGTTATGGACAAAGAGAAAACCGCAGGGAGGAGGTGGAAGCTCCGCTATGCAGAAAAGAAAACTAAATTATAGATTTCATAATCCGAACTCAGCGGCAGCAACCGCCGATTACATACTAAAAATTTTAATAGATGCCAATTCCGAAAAGGTTGAAAGAGCGATTCAGGCTGCGGCGGATCAGGTTGCTAAGGAGACGAAATGTGATGAGGGGGATTCTGCGTAAATAGTGCGTGGAATCTCCTTAATTGCAAATTATAAACAAAAATATGAGATTTTATCGCAAATATTGTTTACAAAATATGAAAATGGAATATAATAGATAGTGAAAGTAGTGTGGAATTTGGAGGTAACTATTATGTTGTGTCAATTTACAGTTAAGAATTTTAAAAGTATACGAGACGAGGCAACGTTTGATATGCAAGCTGCCGCCATTTCTGAACATGAAGATCGCATCATCAAGGATAGAGATGGCGAGTTATATTTGCCGGTGTCAGCTATTTACGGACCGAATGGTGGTGGCAAATCAAATGTCCTTGAAGCTTTGCATAGTTTATCATTAAAGGTACTTCGACCATTATATGCAACCAGTGATAATGAAGATCGTGTAATACCTCGTAAAAAATTGGTTATTGAGCCGTTCGCTTTTTCAGAAAAGAAAAAAGAAGAACCTACGGAATTTGAGGTGTTTTTCAGAACAGAGCTGGCTGAGTACCGCTATATTTTGAATATAAAACGCGATGTGGTTTTATATGAACGTCTGGATCGTGTAAAGTTAGATACCGGAAGAAGATCAGCACTTTTTGAGAGAGGCGATGAGGGAATTATTCTGAAAGGCACTTTTGCCAGATTGAAAATAAGTGACGAGCTATCGGACACTCTTCCGTTACTCTCCTATCTGGGGATTACTTATCGGAAAAATGAAGTCATAAATGATGTGCTAGATTGGTTTGAATTAGGAATTGATTTTATGAATTATGGAAATCCAATGCAGGAGTTGCGTATGGCGATTGCTAATTCTGATGACGTTAAGGATCTCGTCTTGAAAATGATTCAGGAAATGGATTTGGATATTCTGGACTTTCGTGTGGAAGAAAAAGAACATGATCGGATAGAGGTTTTTACAAAACATGAAGTAGATGGTTATGAAGCAGAGCTTAATCTGTCAGATGAGTCCAGTGGTACAAAAAAATTGTTTGGATTGCTTCCGTTTATCGCGGAAAGTCTGATTGATGGAACAACTTTAGTCATTGATGAATTGGATGCAAAAATTCATCCTGCATTACTGCGGCATATTATCATGTTGTATAACGATATGGAAGTGAACCGTAAAGGCGCTCAGCTGATATTTACATCTCATGATTTGTCAACAATGAACAGCGAAGTGTTCCGCAGAGATGAAATCTGGTTTGTGGCGAAAGGAAACAGCCAGAACTCCAAGCTGTATTCTCTGGTTGAATTTAAGAACAATAAAGGAGAATCTGTTCGTAAAGATGCAAAGTTTGACAAGCAGTATCTGGAGGGAAAATATGGTGCTGATCCATACCTCAGAAGAATCATAGATTGGGGGACTGTCAATGCCTAAGAAAGCCGGAATGGAATCATGGAAGAAAAGACGTCGCCAAGAATACATGGAAATGAAGGAGTATCGTTACTATATCTTCTGTGAGGGTCAGCAGACAGAGCCTCGATACTTTGAAGGGTTCAAGAAATTAATCGAGGACAACCCTGTCTACCGGGATATGGTACTGATTGAGATTGAACCATGCCAAGCAGAAACCATGCGGGTAATCGGGATGGCAGAACGATATGTTAAGAAAAATAAAATCAAAAAAGGGCAGATATGGTGCGTTTATGATAAAGACAGTTTCCTGCCAGGTGATTTCAATGGTGTCGTACATCGGGCCGAACAGTTAAATAAGGAAAATCCAGATTTACAGTATCATACCGCATGGAGCAACGAATGTATTGAGTTCTGGTTTCTGCTTCATTTTGCGTATTACACAGCAAATAATCACCGTTCAGAGTATAGTTCATTCTTGAATGATAAGTTCATGGAATTGGGGATCGGAAAGTATCAGAAGCGGATGGAGAATATTTTTGATATTCTGATGGAAAAAGGGAATCCGAAGTTGGCGATTCGATATGCGAAGCGAATTATAAAAGATGGAGGAGGTAAAACACCAACGGAGATTGCACCGGGAACGAAGGTGTATGAGTTGGTGGAAGAACTGGCGAAGTATTTGCCGGAGGAATGTAAAAATAGATTTATTGAAAGGATATAAGATGAAATTTACAGAAAAACAATTGAAATTATATGCGGCACCGTTAAGTGAAACAGAAAATCAAAAATGTCTTAATGCCATCGGAATGGTACGTGATGCATTAAAAGACTTGGGGTTTACAGATGATGGAAAGGCAATAAGTAAAATGTATGATGATACATATGCGTATGCTTTGGAAATGAGAAGCACAAGTGGAACAAGAAAAGTACGTTTGTTTATTCAAGGGTCGTATGCAAACAATACTAATGTTAGATCGCAAAGTGATGTTGACATTGCAGTGGTACAAGAGGATGTATTTACGACAGAATACCGTCCTTCAACAAGTTTGTATCCACAATCGGATAAAGACTATGATTTTTATACAGTTTCACCGACGGCTAAATCTTTTAAAGATGAGGTACAAGAATGTTTGGAACGAAAATTTGGTTCTGATGTAGAACGAAAAAATAAATCGATAAAGATTCATGGTAACACTTACCGAAAAGATGCAGATAGTGTTCCGTGTCGTAGATATCGAGATTACAGAAATGATTATCGAAAAGATGCCAGTAACTACGTTCATGGAATTGTGATTACACCGGACCACGGTAATAGAATAATAAATTATCCGGAGCAACATATTGCTAATGGAAGAAAAAAGAATAACGATACAAACAGATATTATAAAAAGATGGTTCGTATCATTAAAAATATGCGTTACATCATGAGCGATTTTGGGTATAAAGAAGTAGAACAAGTTTCGTCATTTGGTCTGGAATCTCTCTTGTGGAATTTGCCGAATGATTTATTCATGAAGTATAGCATATATCGATATGAGTTTGGAGAAATCGTAGAATATTTGTATAGGAATAAAGATGAAATTGGTACTTATAAAGAGGCAAATGGAATTAAGCCACTTTGTCCAACTTCGGCAGATATTATAAACTACAAAAACTTTGTTGATAAATTATACTTGTTTTACGATTACGATATTACGGAGGAAGTATGACAGAAAATTATAATAAGTTCACCAGTAAATCTATTTGGTTTACGATAGTAATATTTTGTTTAAGGTGTTTCTTTTCGGGGACTAAAATAATAACAAATTTTTCATTGTATGATTTATATGGATATGCTGGGGAGGCGATTGCTTTTTCGGCAGCTGTTATGCTTGCCTATGAAAAATTTTTGTGGAGGTATAATCCATTTGAAAAGACACCTGTTCTAAAGAAAAAATACAAGGGGACATTATTGTCGACTTATGATGGAGTTGAGAGGGAGGCAATTCTTGAAGTAAAGCAAACATTGTTATCTATAAATGTTGTTTTAATAACTGGAGAAAGTAGAAGTAAGTCGATTTCTTCATCAATTGAGAAGATACAGGATGAATGGCAACTTACATATTGTTATCTAAATGTTCCGAATGCGAATGTGAGAAATAGAAGTGCAATACATTATGGAACAGCGTTGCTTTGCATCGAAAATCCAGAAGAGATTCACGGTCAGTATTTTACGGATCGAAAGACAACAGGGGATATGAAATTTCAGCCTAAAAGTGAACAAAAGAAATGACTTGCAATAAATAAGATAGTGCAATGTGAGTAGATCGTTTATCAATGAGATAGGCGGTCTATTTATTTTGTTTCTTGTTTACAATCCTCCATTTTAATATATAATAAAGAAGTAACAGAACGATACAATTATAACAGAAAGGTCGTCCTAAATGAACATAGCAGCTTATTGTCGTGTTTCCACCGATAAAACCGACCAGCTAAACAGCCTGGAAGCTCAAAAAGAGTTCTTCTCCGAATATACCAAACGTACCGGTGATACCCTTGTAAGATTATATGCAGACGAGGGCATTTCCGGAACCAAAATTAAGAATCGTAAAGAATTTCTTCGTATGATGTCCGATGCTGAACACGGTCTCTTTGACATGGTCGTTGTAAAAGACATTTCTCGTTTTGCCAGAAATACGGTGGATCTTTTACAGAATGTGCGCAAATTGAAAGCATTAGGCATTGAAACTCAATTCCTCACCGCCAACATGACCAGTATGGGTAACAGTGAATTTGTGCTGACTATTTTCGGTGCTCTTGCCCAGGAAGAAAGTGCCAACACTTCCAAGCGTGTGAAATTTGGTAAGAAAATGAATGCTGAAAAAGGGCGGGTTCCCAACATTGTGTACGGATATGATAAGACCATTGGAGATTATTTCAATCTTGCTATCAATGAGGAAGAAGCCAAGGTCATCCGTCAGATTTACCAGTGGTATACAGAAGAAGGTTATGGTGCAGCTAAGATTGCCAATATGCTGAATGAAAAAGGACTGACTACGAAACGTAACTGTAAGTGGAGCCAGAATGCTATTTGCCGGATTCTGACAAATGAGATATATACAGGAAAAGTCATCAATGGAAAGCAGGAAGTGACAGACTTCCTGACAGGCCGGAGAGCGGATAAAGATGAGACGGAGTGGATGGTTGTGGAGCGGCCGGAACTGCGGATCATTGATGAGCAGACATTTGAAAAGGCAGGAGAAATCCTTCATTCCCGGCATGCGTCTTTCAATATGAAACATGAGCGTCAAAGTAATAAATATCTTTTTTCAACATTGATTAAATGCAAGGAATGTGGTTGGTCCTTCCGTCGGACAGTTCGGACTTATAAGAACACTTATGTCCGCTGGGTTTGTTCCGGGCATAATGGACGTGGAGCAGATAGTTGTCCAAATGCAGTGACGGTGGATGAGGAAGAACTAATTGAAGTTCTGCAGGAATACTTTGCGGAAGTATTGAAGCAGAAGAAAAAGGTGATCAATCACGTAGTCAGTGAATTCCAGCGTGTTTACAAAGCAAAGGACGAAAACCTGGAATATGAGAAAGAGTTGACTGCACAGCTCGCTAAACTTCAAAAGACTAGACAGAAATATATGGACATGTACACCGATGATCTGATTACCCGAGAGGAATTGAATGAAAAAATCGGTGGCATGCGGCAGGAAATCGAGCGTCTGGAAAATGAACTTAAGATGGTTTCTTATCATCTGACCAAAGGGGAACAGCTGGAAGCGATTTTGAATAACACATTCAAAACAATCGAAGATATCACGGATGTTCGTCAGATGACAAACATACAGCTAAAAAAACTGATTCAAAAGATTGAAGTGGATAAAGAAGGCAATGTTGATATTTACCTTCGTCTTCTGGGAGATTTGGGTTTGGATGAAACAATCCTGATAGACGACGAATCCAATCACAACAATGAAACCATTCCTAATAATAACGACCATACATAAAGACGTAACCGATCGCCTTGTGCGCATCAATCCCTCTCTTGCAGGAGAAGCACGCAAAGTGTTGGATCGCAATAAGTCAGAGCGCCATATTCGCGGCGGCATGGCTACAAGAGAGAAATATTTACATATGGAACACAAAGAAATAGTATCATGATGACTTCAAATGGCTGGGAAATGCATCTCAGCCATTTTTTCTTGTTTTTTCTTCGCGAATGCTTTATAATAAAAAAAGCGACATTAATATGACCGGACAGTGTTGAAAAAAACACAATCGGCGGAATTGGAGGAATTAGAATTATGTTAGTATCAGCAAAAGAAATGCTTGAAAAGGCAGTGGCAGGTCACTATGCAGTAGGCCAGTTCAACATCAATAACCTCGAGTGGACAAAAAGCATCCTTCTCACAGCAGAAGAGTGCAAATCACCTGTAATCTTAGGTGTATCTGAGGGCGCAGGAAAATATATGACAGGATTCAAGACAGTAGCAGCTATGGTAGATGCTATGATCGACGAGCTTGGTATCACAGTACCGGTAGCATTACATCTTGATCATGGTACATACGAAGGATGTCAGAAATGTATCGAAGCTGGATTCTCTTCTATCATGTTTGATGGATCTCATTATCCAATCGAAGAGAACGTTGCTAAGACAAAAGAGCTGATCGCTATCTGCAGAGAAAAAGGAATGTCTCTGGAAGCAGAAGTTGGTTCTATCGGAGGAGAAGAAGACGGAGTTGTTGGACAGGGCGAGTGTGCAGATCCACAGGAATGTAAGATGATCGCTGATCTTGGCGTAGATATGCTTGCAGCAGGTATCGGTAACATTCACGGTAAATATCCTGCAAACTGGGCTGGTTTAAGCTTCGAGACTCTTGATGCAATCCAGAAATTAACAGGAGAACTTCCACTGGTACTTCACGGTGGTACAGGAATTCCGGAAGATATGATCAAGAAAGCAATTGATCTCGGTGTTGCCAAGATCAACGTTAACACAGAGTGTCAGTTATCGTTTGCAGATGCTACACGTAAATATATCGAGGCTGGAAAAGATCTGGAAGGAAAAGGATACGATCCTCGTAAATTATTAAAACCAGGCGCAGAAGCAATTATGCAGACTGTAAAAGAGAAAATGGAATTATTTGGTTCTGTTGGAAAAGCAGAATAAGCGTTAATGATAAAGGCGTTCCAATTAGACGTTGGAAGGCCTTTTTCTAATTTTAGTTGGTTTGTTGTGAGAATATGATATGGGGAAATTACATCAGAGTAAAGAAAGGAACGAAAGCAGCATGAGTGAAGTATTCAATGTAGCAGATATTTTTGGCGAGGATGTATTCAATGATACTGTTATGCAGGAACGCCTTCCGAAGAAAATATATAAAGATCTTAAGGAGATCATCAAAGAAGGAAAAGAACTGGATCTAGCCACCGCAGATGTGATTGCCCATGAGATGAAAGAATGGGCGATCGAGAAAGGAGCTACCCATTATACGCACTGGTTTCAGCCTCTTACAGGAGCTACGGCAGAAAAACACGATTCCTTCATATCCGCACCGCTTCCGAGTGGTAAGGTATTAATGACATTTTCGGGAAAGGAACTGATCAAAGGAGAGTCCGATGCGTCCTCTTTCCCATCAGGCGGTTTGCGGGCAACTTTTGAGGCGAGAGGCTATACAGCGTGGGATTGTACTTCGCCGGCATTTGTAAGACATGATGCGGCAGGAGCGACGCTTTGTATTCCGACAGCCTTTTGTTCTTACACAGGCGAAGCATTAGATCAGAAGACACCGCTTCTTCGCTCTATGCAGGCAATCAATGAACAGGCGTTGAGACTGATCCGTTTGTTTGGAAATACAACATCTCAGAAAGTAACTCCTTCTGTGGGAGCGGAACAGGAATATTTCCTGATCGATGCCAAAAAATTCCGCGAGAGAAAAGATCTGATCTATGCGGGACGCACGCTCTTTGGAGCAATGCCGCCGAAAGGCCAGGAGCTGGACGATCATTATTTTGGTACGATTCGTCAGAGAATTGCCGGATTTATGAAAGATGTTAATGTAGAACTCTGGAAGGTTGGAGTATCTGCGAAGACACAGCACAATGAAGTAGCTCCGGCACAGCATGAACTGGCTCCGATTTATGCGGAAGCGAATGTGGCTGTCGATCATAACCATTTGGTTATGCAGACGTTAAAGAGAGTAGCGCACCAGCACGGGCTAAAGTGTCTTCTTCATGAGAAGCCGTTTGCAGGGGTAAATGGCTCCGGTAAGCACGATAACTGGTCTTTGATTACAGATGATGGAAAAAACCTTCTTGAGCCGGGAAAGACACCGCATGAAAACGTACAGTTTTTGCTTGTACTTACCTGCGTACTGAAAGCGGTGGATGATCATGCAGAACTCCTGCGTGAATCAGCGGCAGATCCGGGAAATGATCACCGACTTGGCGCGGATGAAGCGCCGCCGGCAATTATTTCCGTATTCCTGGGAGACCAGTTAGAAGATGTAATGGAGCAGCTTGTAGATACCGGAGAGGCTACGCGGAGCATTAAAGGCGGCAAGCTGAAGACCGGTGTTCGTACACTTCCTGATTTCGCGAAAGATGCGACGGACAGAAACCGTACTTCGCCGCTTGCATTTACGGGAAATAAATTTGAATTCCGTATGGTTGGTTCCAGAGATTCTGTGGCAGGACCGAATGTTGTACTTAATACGATTGTGGCAGAAGCATTTAAGGAAGCCTGCGATATCCTTGAAGCAGCAGACGATTTTGAGATGGCGCTTCACGATCTTATTAAAAAATATGCCACAGAGCATCAGCGGATCATCTTTAATGGAAATGGATATTCAGAGGAATGGGTAGAAGAGGCTGAGAGAAGAGGACTTCCTAATATTCGTTCTATGGTGGAAGCAATTCCGGCGCTTGTACTTCCTTCAACGATTTCTATGTTTGAAGAGTTCGGAGTATTTACAGAGACGGAACTTCGATCCCGTGCAGAGATTAAATACGAAAATTATGCGAAAGCTATTAATATTGAAGCTCGTACGATGATCGATATGGCGAGCAAACAGTTTATTCCTGCTGTCATTAAGTATACGAAGGAATTGGCAGATACAGTAGTAGCAGTGAAAAATGCAGGTGCAGAAGCTGTCGTACAGGTGCAGCTTCTCGGGGAAGTTACAATGCTTTTGGAAAAAGCTAAGAAAGCATTGGACGCTCTGGTGAAAGTCGCTGATCAGGCAGCTTTGATGGCAGAAGGAAAAGAACAGGCAGAATACTATTATTTTGAAGTAACTCCGGCAATGGCAGAGCTTCGTACACCGATCGATGAACTCGAAATGATCGTAGATAAAGAAGCGTGGCCGATGCCTTCCTACGGAGATCTTATATTTGAAGTATAATTAAGGGGAAAATGAATGACAAAATACGAATTTTTACAGAAATTGCAAAGAGAGCTGAGCGGGAAAATAAGTGTTTCCGCCGTTCAAGACCAGATTGATTATTACAGCCAGTATATCGATGACGAAGTGGCGCCAGGAAGAAGCGAGCAGGAGGTTGTTTCAGAATTGGGCGACCCGTGGATTATCGCCAAGACAATTCTCGGAGCTTCGGATAATGAAGAGTTTGCGAAGACAAATACTTCTTATGAAGCAAAACGTGCATCGGGAAAAGAAAAGAAGAATCAGGAGCAAAATGCACAAATCCATGTATTCGGTTTTGACAGTTGGTGGAAAAAGCTTCTTCTTATATTGGGAATTATTGGAATTGTAATGGTAGTCGTAGGCGTGATCGGTGGAATTATTAGCATATTAGCGCCGATCATCATACCGGTATTTGTAATAATGTTTATAATTCGTATCGTAAATAATAGGAAAAGATAATAGAAACGGGCAGAAAAAAATCTGTCCGTTTTTATAATGAAAATACTTCGATAGTTACTATTGCATAAAGTAAAAGACCGATGGGGGAGCCATCGGTCTTTTGAGGGGAGTATAAATAATTAATAAGGGGTTGTAGAAAGTGCTCTTTCTACAAGACTAAGTATAATATAGGGAGAATTAAAAAGCAAGTTAAAAATTAAAAAATTTTCAGATTCTAACACTTGTGATAAAATGATTTATAGAAAGTGATAAGGAGGGGAAACTATGAATTATGAAGGTCAGATTTGCAGAGCACCGATGGAACGTTCTTCGTTTATGCTTCCTGTTACCGTAGGGTGTCCATATAATCAATGTAAGTTTTGTAATCTGTTCCGGCATCTTCGGTATAGGGAACTTCCTGCGGAAAAGATAGAAGAGGAATTAAAGCGGGTGAAAGACATAGGAGGAAGTCCGACAAAGATTTTCCTTGGCGACGGCAATGCATTTGGACTTAAGACGGAACGATTGTTTTGGATTCTGGAACGGATTCAGTCGTATTTCCCGGACTGCAGGACAATCAATATGGATGCGACGGTCACAAGTATTTTGCAGAAATCAGAACAAGAACTGAAACGTCTGGCAGAGTACGGAGTGAGACATTTATATCTGGGGATTGAGAGCGGTCTGGAGGATGTTTTGACATTTATGAAGAAAGACCATACCGTTTCCGAGGCGTATGAGGCCATAGAGCGGCTGCAGGCTGCAGGACTTATCTATGACGCGCATATCATGACGGGAGTGGCAGGACGAGGGCGCGGACGGGAGAATGCAGATGCGCTGGCTCAATTTCTAAATCAGACGCATCCTGCGCATGTGGTAAATTTTTCCATGTTTATTCATCGGGAAGTTCCGTTATATAGAGAGATTGAAAACGGAAATTATGTGCCGGCGGACGAACTGGAATCACTGCGGGAAGAGAAAAGGCTGCTTGAACAACTGAACATCCCGGTTAAATATGAAGGATTTCACGATTATCTCCAGATTCGTGCCAGAGGGAAATTGCCGTCGGATCAGGAGAAGATGGTCGGGAAATTGGAGACTTTCATTAAAAAGTATGAAGCAAAACCGCCCATTTATGCGTTGGTTCAAGGAGAATGTCCTGATCTTGTGAAATGTGATAATTTAGAAAATGTGTGGGCGAATACATAAAAGATATTGTGGACGGACATACTATCCTCGTAACGAAAAAGAAATAGGAGGATTTGACATGGCTAAGAACTACAATTCATCTAATCAGAACAAAGCTGACAAGAATTCTGCAAACAGAAATGCAATGGATAAGAACTCTGCAAACAGAAATGCATCTGACAAAAATGCGTCTGACAGAAATTCTTATAGCAAAAATGCTTCCAATGCAGGCAGCGAAAACAGCAAATACTAAGCATTACTTCGGAAGAAAGGCGTGTGGCGGGTTCACACGTCTTTTTCCTTGACAAACGGGGAAGTCAGTAAGTAAGATAGAGGAGAAGACTGGAAATTACATAAATGGAGAATTGTATGAGAAAAATAGAATTGATAGCCCCTTGCCATTTTGGTCTGGAGGCTGTTTTGAAGAGAGAGATCGTTGATCTTGGTTATGAAATATCAGCGGTAGAGGACGGAAGAGTTACGTTCTACGGAGATGAGGATGCTATTTGCCGGGCAAATATCTTCCTTCGTACTGCAGAGCGGATTCTGGTGAAAGTAGGAAGCTTTCGGGCGGTGACTTTTGAAGAGCTGTTTGAGAAGACAAGGGCACTTCCGTGGGAAGAATTTATTCCAAAGAACGGCAAATTCTGGGTGGCAAAAGCTGCTTCGGTAAAGAGCAAATTATTCAGCCCGTCGGATATTCAGTCAATCATGAAAAAGGCAATGGTAAGAAGATTGTCAGAGAAATACAAGATTGAATGGTTCCCGGAAGATGGAGCGGCTTATCCGGTGCGCGTATTTTTGATGAAAGATGTTGTGACGGTCGGAATTGATACATCCGGGGTCTCTCTTCATAAGAGAGGCTATCGTGAAGTGTCCGGTAAAGCGCCGATCACCGAGACGCTTGCTGCGGCTCTTATTATGTTAACTCCGTGGAAAAAAGACCGCGTGCTGGTAGACCCATTCTGCGGAAGTGGCACATTTCCGATTGAAGCTGCTATGATGGCGGCAAATATTGCTCCGGGGATGAACCGCACATTTACAGCGGAGGAGTGGATCAACGTGATACCGAAGAAGCTATGGTATGACGTGGCAGACGAGGCAAATGATTTGATCAGAGATGATATAGAAGTTGATATTCAAGGATACGATCTGGATGGCTCTGTAATTAAGGTTGCAAGAAGAAATGCCAGAGAGGCGGGCGTAGATCATCTGATTCATTTTCAGGAGCGAAATGTAAAGAATCTAAGCCATCCGAAGAAATATGGATTCATTATTACGAACCCACCGTACGGGGAGCGTCTGGAAGATAAGAAAGATCTTCCGGAGCTTTATCATGCGTTCGGAAGAAGCTTTGCGGCGCTTGACTCATGGTCTGCTTATATGATTACATCCTACGAAGAAGCAGAGCGGTATTTTGGAAGAAAGGCAGATAAAAACCGGAAAATATATAATGGAATGCTGAAAACGTATTTTTATCAGTTTCTGGGACCGAAACCGCCGAGAAGAGAAAAGGAGAGGTAGAATGAAAAAGCTTATATTTGCAACGGGAAATGAACATAAAATGAAAGAAATCCGCATGATACTGGCGGATCTCGGAATGGAAATCCTCTCCCAGAAGGAAGCCGGTATTCAGGCGGATGTTGTGGAGGATGGCACTACATTTGAAGAAAATGCGCAGATCAAAGCGGGAGAAATATCAAAGATTGCGTTAGCAATGCCGGAATACAAGGATGCAATTGTATTGGCAGATGATTCGGGGCTGGAGATTGACTATCTCGGAGGAGAACCGGGAATCTATTCTGCGAGATATTTGGGAGAAGATACTTCTTACGATATTAAAAATCAAGTGATTCTTGATCGTCTTGCCGGGGTGCCGGACGAAGAGCGGACAGCACGGTTCGTATGTGCCATTGCCGCAGCACTGCCGGATGGAAGGAAAGAAGTGGTGAGAGGAACTATGGAAGGGATCATAGGGCATGAAATTGCAGGTGAGAATGGTTTTGGATATGATCCTGTTTTTTATCTTCCGGAATATGGATGTACCAGTGCACAGCTGTCGCCGGAGAAGAAAAATGAATTGAGCCACAGAGGAGAGGGCTTGAGAAAAATAAGAGCTGTCTTAGAAGAAACATTGAAGTAACAAATGTGAGGAAAACGGATGAAAGCATTAATCGTGAGTGATACCCATGGTTCACATAGAAATCTTGAGCGTGTGATTGAGAAAGAGCAACCGCTGGATCTTTTGATTCACCTTGGCGATGTGGAAGGTGGAGAGGATTATATTGAAGCAATTGCGGACTGTCCGGTTCATGTCGTGGCAGGAAATAATGATTTTTTCAGTGAGCTTCCAAGAGAAGAAGAATTTTTTGTAGGTGGCAGCCATATTTTTATTACACATGGTCATTACTATTATGTATCCATGAATGAAAACCGTTTAAAAGAAGAAGCAAAGGGACGAGGTGTGGATATCGCGATGTATGGACACACCCATCGCCCTGCGCTTTCACAGGAAGACGGGGTTACGATACTGAACCCCGGAAGCATTGCATATCCGCGTCAGACGGGCAGAAAAGCGTCCTATATGATCATGGAAGTGCAGGACGGAAATAGCCCAAGATTCGAGCTAAAATACATTTAAAATAAAAAAAGAAGGAAAATGAAAAAAGTTGAAAAAAGTTGTTGACAAGTTGGACATGTTCGGATATAATAACTCTTGTGTCACGGGGAAACAACTTGAAAGACACAAAACAAAATA
>UMJU01067714.1_pt1 | contig 22894 bp, 14 predicted proteins | sample 1966161 | NCBI WGS metagenome assembly UMJU01 (sample SAMEA4836156, study PRJEB28245) | human gut metagenome | biome: gut microbiome; material: fecal sample | place: Denmark | collected 2008 | reverse complement strand
CGCAAGCAGATGGCGCAGGTGAATCTGGAAATAGTATAACAACAAAGGAGAATTACAATGGCCAAGAACAACAAGCCCAAGGGCAAGCTAATATGGAAAATTCTGTGCGGCGTATTCGCGTTTCTGTTCGCGTTCCTTATGATCGCCGGCCCCATCGCCAATAACTACGCCACCATCATCAACATGGTGCTGGGCATCGAGGGGAGCACCATCGTGGGCGACGCGGCGGAGGATCTACCGCCCCGCTTCGTATCCGACTTTGAGGACAGCGCGGCCCAGGCTGCCGCCGCCGACCTGGTGTGCGAAAGCGTGGTCGCCAATGGTGCTGTGCTGCTGCTGAACCGGAACAATGCCCTGCCCTTGTCCGGCAATGAAAAGGTAAGCCTGCTGGGTACCTCCTCCGCCCGGTTCGTCTATGGCGGCACCGGCTCCGGCGGCATGGACACCTCCAAGGCCATGACGTTAAAGGACGCCCTGGAGCAGGACGGCTTTACCGTGAACCCCACCCTGTGGGCCTTCTATCAGGAAGGCGCGGGCAAGGATTACGGCCAGAAGAGCGCTGCCGGTTCCCTGAATAACTACATCTTCAAGAACGAAGAATTCGCCGTCAACGAAGCCCCCCTGAGCGCCTTCTCCGCCGCGGAATGGGATTCCGTTTCCCAGTACGACGACGCCGCCATCATGGTCATCGGCCGTGTGTGCGGCGAGGGCAAGGACCTGCCCGTGGTGGGCGCGTCCGACGCGGGCGGCAACATGCTCTCCATCAGTGCCGAGGAAAAGGACATCCTGCGCAAGCTGGCTGAGCTGAAAGCCGCCGGTTTCCTGAAAAAGATCGTGCTGCTGCTGAACACCGCCAACGCCGTGGAGCTGGACGTGATCGAGCCCGCCGTATGCGGCGAGGACTTCGGCATCGACGCCTGCCTGTGGGTGGGCGAAGTGGGTCAGAGCGGCATCCGCGCCATCGGCGATCTGCTCAGCGGCAAGATCAATCCCTCCGGCCGTCTGGTGGACACCTACTGCTACGACAACACCACCTCTCCCGCTGTGCAGAACGCCTATGTGACCTCCTACACCAACGCGGCGGAAAAGGGCCTGGCCTTCGCCAAGACCAATAACGAATACTATGTGGTCTATCAGGAAGGCATCTACATCGGCTACCGCTACTATGAAACCCGCTACGAAGACGCCGTGCTGGGCAATGCCAACGTGGGCGATTACGATTATGCCAAGACCGTGGCCTTCCCCTTCGGCTATGGCCTGAATTACAGCAATCTTTCTTACGGCAAGCTGAACATGAAGGAAAACGGCGATACCTTCGACTTCACCGTGGATGTCACCAACCCTTCTGACCGGGATGCCCGGGAAGCGGTGCTGATCTACATGCAGAGCCCCTATACCGATTACGACAAGCAGAACGGCATCGAAAAGGCTGCCGTGGAGCTGGTGGGCTACACCAAGATCGACGTGCCCGCGGGCAAGACCGTGACCGCAAACGTGTCCGTGGCCAAGAGCGAAATGCGCGCCTATGACGCCAACGGTGCCAAGACCTATATCGTGGACGAGGGCAATTATTACTTCGCCACCGGCAACGGCGCTCACGAAGCCCTGAACAACATCCTGATGCAGAAGGCCGCCCAGAGCGATACCCTGAACGGCGCTGTGGACTCCGCCAAGATGGTGGGCGAAGGACGGGCTGACCTGGCTGTGGTTTACAAGCAGGCCAAGCAGGACACCACCACCTACGCCACCTCCCGCACCGGCTTTGCCATCACCAACCAGCTGGATCACGGTGACCTGAACAAGTTTGACGCCGATGCCAGCAACGATATCAAGTACCTGACCCGCGCCGACTGGGCGGGCACCATGCCCAAAGCCGATCTTTCCAGCAACACCTACAAGGCCGCCGTGCAGGTGGCCGCCAACGACGAGCTGGTGAAAGCCCTGAACACCATCATCGATTCCGAAAAGAAGGGCACCATGCCCACCCTGGGCAAGGAAGGCGAACTGACCCTGGCCCACTTCATCGGCGTGCCGCTGGACGGCTCCATCACCCTGCAGAATGGTCAAACCTACACCTGGGACGACCTGATGGATCAGGTGAAGTTCAACGAAATGACCAAGCTGATCGGCCAGACCTACCATGCCACTGCCGCGGTCAAGTCCGTTGGCAAGCCCGCCACCAAGGATGAAAACGGCCCCCAGGGCATCACTGCCACCCTGACCGGCGGCTCCTCCTCCACCAGCTACACCAGCGAAGACGTGATGGCCGCGTCCTTTGACACCGCCATCGCCGAAGCCGTGGGCCGTTCCATGGGCAACGACTGCCTGATGGCCAACCGCAAGGCCTACTCCGGCATCTACGGCCCCGGGGCCAACATCCACCGCACCCCCTATTCCGGCCGCAACTTTGAATACTATTCGGAAGACCCCTTCATTTCCGGCAAGACCTGCGCCGCCGAAACCGCCGGGATCCAGAGCAAGGGCGTGTACGTATATAACAAGCACTTCGCCTTCAACGATCAGGAAACGGGCCGCGACGGTATCTGCGTATGGACCAACGAACAGGCCGCCCGCGAAATCTACCTGCAGGCCTTTGAATATCCCATTGCCGATGCCAACGCCTACTGCGTGATGACCTCCTTCAACCGTCTGGGCGCTACCTGGGCCGGCGGTGACTACAACCTCATCACCAACATCCTGCGCGGCGAGTTCGGCATGCCCGGCTTCGTGCTCACTGACTTCTCCAACAACAACGCTTTCATGGACGTGATCCAGGGCCTGCTGGCGGGCGGCGACGGCTGGGACTGCAACGACGCCTCCAAGTGGACCGCTAAGCTCAAGACCTATTCCGACGATCCCCAGGTAGTGTCCGCCATGCGGGAAGCCACCAAGCACATCCTCTATACCGTGGCCAACTCCAACGCCATGAACGGCATGGGCTTCAACACCATTGTGGAAGAAGTGCACGGCTGGTGGCAGGACGCCATCACTTACGGCCAGATCGGCACCGGCGTGCTGGCCGCCCTGTTCCTGGTCATCGCTATCCTGGACAGCAGGAAGGCCAAGAAGCAGGCCGCGTAACGAAGTTTCCCAGGCCCCTTCCGAAAAAACCAAATAAAATGCGTATTCTGAATGACAGGAGGATTTCCCCCCATGAAAAAGTTCATTGCTCTGCTGTGTGCGCTGGCACTGATTCTGAGCACTTTCCCCGCCCTGGCGGAAAGCCGGGAAAAGCCCGAAGACAAGAAGGTCATCACCACCGACGACGTGATCGGCGCGGAGACTGTGTTCAAGAAATACGACAACAAATTCTACGACGCGCCATCCACCCAGCCCGGCACCGTGGTGCGCCTGGATTACACCACCACCGCCTACGGCGCGGAGCAGCCCGGTTGGGTCAATGTGTACCTGCCCTACGGCTATGATGAAAACGGCACCGAACGCTACAACGTGATCTACTTCCTCCACGGCACCAACGAAACCCAGGACAGCTTCATCGGAGATGAAAAGGCCAAGAACGCCTTGGATAACATGATCGAAGTGGGCGTCACTGCGCCCTTCATCATGGTGTTCCCCACCTACTACTACGACTACGAAACCCGTTCCATCGACATGGAAGCCTTCTCTACCAAGGAAATGCGCAACGATATCATGCCCGCTGTGGAAAGCGCCTACCGCACCTATGCCGAAACCGCGGATGAAGCGGGCTTCATCGCCTCCCGGGATCATCGCGCCTTCTCCGGCTTCTCCCGTGGCTGTTACGCCTGCTGGCATCAGCTGTTCCATAGCCTGGACTATGCCAAGTGGTACATGCCCTTCTCAGGCAACATCAGCAGTGCCACGGAAATGGGCCTGGATATGCCTGTGGAAGAACAGATGCAGCTGCTCAAGGACGCCCTCAACGCTCAGGCGGACTTTAAGGACAGCTTCTTCATCTACGCAGCTTGCGGCGGCAAACGCGACATGATGTACGACGTGAACGCCGCCCTGATCTCCGCCATGGTGGCCGATACCGACGATTTCAGCTATGGCACAAATCCCGCTGAGAATAACCTGTATTACAGCATTTCCGGCGAACTCCACCAGACCCTGATGAGCCGCTTCTATTTCTACAACGCTTTTGATGTCGTCCTGAAGTAAAATAAAGCGTTATTTACCGCTGTCAATCCTGCTTAGATAAGCCGGGTTGACAGCTTTTTTGACCCTTTGATTTGGATAACTTCATTATGCCTAATCATTTTACCCTTTGCACTTGAACAAGAATATTCAGGATACCCCTTATAATTGCGCCCAAACCATCCACGTCATCCCTGCCGGGCAAAAATTTCGAGAAAGAGCGCAATTCAAGCGCACTGTTTGCACGCGAAATAAACCTCGTTACACAACCTTCATTCGATTGCGAGCAAGGTATAAATTCGCAAGTGCAAACAGTGTGCAGCAATGCTGATGCAGTTTTTCCCGTCCTCGGAATCGTGTTTTGCCAAAATGAAAGATTCTCTTTATCACGCAAAACACATGTTCCACTTTGGACCGCACCGAAGATTTCGTATGTTGAATTTCCTTGAGCAGCTCGAACTTTTCGCCGCTTGCTTAGATTTCCGCATTTCGCCTATGGGCGCCTCCTCAAGCGGGGGATGCTTCCTCTGCAGGACGGTTCTCCATAATCAGAGTGCAGTCTGGTTTTGCTTTTCCGGTATTGGAATGAGGATGGACACAATGAACCAATTGTTTTCCTGCTTAATGGTCATATGCCCTTCATATTTTTCCACTGCCAGCCGAATTCCCTTGATTCCATAGCCGTGTATTTCCGGGTTTTCTTTGGTGGTTTCCGGGTCTTCCAAGGATTTCAGGATGGTTTCCTCGCAATAGTTGCTGATTTTAATCACGAGAAAATGGTTTTCCGAAAAAACGCTTACCTTAATCAGCCGTTTTTCGGTTTCCTCGATTCTGCTTTCATATTCAATCGCGTTATCTAATGCGTTGCCAAAGATGGTGCAGATTTGAGCGGTGTCCAGAAAATCCATTTCACGGGCATCCATATAGCATTCCATGGTGATCAGGGCACTGCGGCACATCATCTTTTTGCTGCTGAGCACCACGTCCAGCACCGGATTTCCCGTATCGTACTGCGTTTCAAAATTGCTGACTGTTTGCTCTACGCTGCGAAGCTCTTTTTCATATTTCTGTGAAACGCTCACGCTCCGGATATAATTGATTAGGTGCTTGATGTCGTGGTAAACCTGCTGCATTTGTTCGTTGTTCACTTTAAATTGCTGATATTGCTCATATTGCCTGTCCAAAAGGCTCTGCAATACACCCATGTTCATTTTCAGCCGCATCCCATAGCTGAATTCATTAATGGCAATCAGGGCCAACATACCGGAAAAATCAGACACCACACGCACGAGCAGTATACCGCCGCCCATACTGATGCCAAAAATAGATTCAGGCGCCAGAAAACTGATATTGCTGAGCAGATATGCGCCAATCGTAATCATAAAAGAAGAAATGACTTCCACGTACCCGGCTTTGAGGGGACGATTTTTCCGATGGGAGCGATGATAAATGGATATGCCCAGTGGAACAAATATAATAACATATACAAAAAGCATGATTGTCTGTGAAGCCCGGATATCCGGAAAGCGCATCACTCCGCGGCTGACCAGATAAATATTGATTGCATACGCCAGGGCAGCGGCGAATTCCGACTGCATCACAGCGTTGCACCAGCGAAGCAGGATCAGGCTGAAGTCTTCCCGGATGCCCAGACGCAGATAAATAAGAACGGATTCCAGACAGCATACGGTGATTATCAGCCAGATCAGGGCAGGCTGCTCGGAATGGGCGATGTTCATCAGCACAAGGATGGGCAGAGCAAACAGAATCAGCGCCACAGCCTTCCAGCCCCGAATACCTTTTTCATTGGACAGGATATATATGGTACAGATAATCCACTGTGCAATGCCCGTAAACTCAGACGGAAAAAAAGTGCTCATTCTTTCAGTCATCTACGGGTACCTCCCATATAATTCGTCAACGCTTCCATAAAGGGTTTATAGCGCAGGCGGGAAAACGCCAGTTCATGACCCGCCACAATCACAACATCCTTTTTCACCTGCTCCACATGGGCAAGATTTACCAGATAGCAGTTGTTGCACCGGCAGAACGGAGCGTTTTTCAGTTTCTCTTCAATGCTCTTCAGGGTATCATTGATATGGAAGGAGCCTTTTGTATAATACAGTCTGACGGCATGTCTTTCCGTTTCAATATAATAAATTTGTGAAATATCCACCTTAAACATCCCGTCCCCTGTGGTGACAGAAATATAATGTTCCGTGCGCTGGCGAAACAGTTCCCTGGCCCGGTCCAGCGTGCTGCGGAAGCTGATGCGGTTGATTGGCTTGAGAATGTAATCCATCGCGTAAACGCTGTAGCCCTGCACGGCATAAGCGGTCATGCTGGTGATGAAGGCGATCAGCACTTTATCATCTTTCTGCCGAACCTGCCTGGCCACGCTTATGCCATCCATGCCGGGCAACTGAATGTCAAGCAGCAGCAGATCATAGCCGCCTACGGAATAGTAATGATCCAGCATATCCGACCCGTTGTCAAAAACGCGCAGCTCGCATACTTCATTCAGTTCATCAAAATAATTTTGGATTTCCTGACGAATCTGCGCCTGATGCAATCCATTGTCTTCCACAAGCGCGATTTTCATGCAATTCTCCTTTCGTGTTCTTATTTGTTTCATGAAGCGCATGAATGAACCATTAGTGAAATTTTTTTCATTATATCAGAAACCACCGCGCATGTCAAACAGGGAGCAGCGAAACAGGCTTTGAAAAAACGCAGAACGCAATGCCCGGCTGCGCCTCCCGAAAGAAGCGCAGCCGATTCTCTTCATTATGTCTCCTGCTTGCCAAAGCCCATAAAGCCTGTGATGATCAAAAGCACAACGGCGGTCAGCGCCAAAATGCAAATGGTCAAAATGCGCGGCACCTGGCTGGGATCGCCAAACATGACGATGCCCTGATACCAGTCGGCAAAGGAACCGGCGGAGGAAACCGCCAGCTGCAGCATCCCGCAGCTGCAAAGTGCCGTATCAGCCACCAGTAGCAAATCGCTGCTGAAAAGGAAGGCGGCAATCCCCACCAGACAGCCCATGCCAAGTCCCAGCGCCACAAGCGTATCAATGCCTCCGGCGCCCGGAGCCCAGACAAGATAATTGACAGCGGAAACCAGCTGAAGCAGGATGGAGACAATCAGAACATACACCCCAGCTTTTCTGTTGGTCAACAAGCTTTTCATTTCTTTTCCGCTCCCTTCTGCTTTTTGCAATAAGCAAGCTTAGCAGCCAGCAAAGCCAGCACTGCCAGCCCCGTTACCACGGAAACGCCGATGGTCACGCCGCGCAGGGCAGGCTGCCACCAAGGAATGATCTTCACAATCCGGGTATTGTTGCCGATACCGTTCATCATGCTGCTGTTGGCGTCATTGTACAGAATATTCTTGGCAGCGCGGCGCAGCTGCTGGAGCATGAATCCATCGTTATTGCTTCTGATAGCCTGCACGATGGCGGCGCTGGACTGATGCTGGGTATCCAGGCAGAAAGAATCCGTACCGGCAGCCATCATGGCTTCAAACGCGGTCTTGTAGCCCGTGGTCACCGCGCCGATAGCGTCCGTTTCGATATGCCCCACATAGCCCCATTCACCGCGCACCACATCGGTATTCAGCGCCTTGCTCAGGGAGCAGCCAGTGAAGCCCAGGCGATTGAAGGCCTGCATCAGGGAATGGGCCTTGCCGTTCACCACGCCGCCCTCCAGTCCGCGCAGCGCGCCTTCGCGGAACGCCTGCTCGTTGAAGAAGTTCACCACGCCTTGACGGTTATTCTCCTGATCGTTGCCAGTCAAATGCTTGGGACCGGCGTGCACGCCCTTTTCCTCGATTGCGGACACGATATGGGAGGCCGCCAGATAATTCAGGTTGGCATCCTCGGAAAAGTATTCAAAGCTGCGGCCGCCAAAGGGGGTGCGGTGCAGGTTGCAGCCGGGACCCCAGATTTCCACCAGGCCCATGAACAAGCCTTCTTCGCCCAGCAACGCACCGCGCTTATCCAGCAAGTCCTTGTTGAAGGCGGCGGTCAGCAGGCTTTCATTGGGATAGGACGTGGTTTTCAAACCCTTCCCCAGTTCGGCGGAATAGTTATCGGTATAACCGCCGATGCCGTCCGGGCCATCCCCCGCGGGGGTAGCGGGCTTACCAACGGAATCAACGGCTTCCGTGCCAAAGTTGTTGGCAATCAATGCAGCCATTTCTTCAATGGTCATCTGGCTGATGAAGGTTTCCCACAGGTCGTCGTTGTAATCCAGCCCCTTCATGGTAATCAGCATGATGCCCTGCTGGTCGCCCTGGGGAATGGAATCCACGGCGGGAGCATTGTCGGGCTTTTCATAAATCTTGCCATCCAGGATTCGAATCATTTCATCGTTCAGGGTCAGACCCGCCACAGGCTGAACGGGATAGGTGCCCTGCCAGTCACTTCGGGACAGATAGGTGACCAAATCGGGATACCAGTAATTCACGTCCGCGTCCTCAAACTGATTGGTCACCCTCGCGCCAGTGGCGGAATAGCGGTAGGTTTCATCGTCAAAGCTGCCGGTGAAGTGGAAAGCCTTGGCCGCCGTGCCTTCCGTGGGATTGCCCTGCACATCTACCATACCGGTGGCACCTTTGGCGGCCAGTACGTTGTTCAGGGCGTCGTGCGCATCATCGCCGATAGCGATGTAATAATCGCCTTCGCTGAGGATATAGCCCTTTGCGTTTGTATAATCATAACTGGCCAGCAGATACTTGTCGCATACGATTGTCAGCGTTTCGGAAGTGCCGGGCTGCAGCAGGGCAGTCTTGCCGTAATCCAAAAGCTGAATGGAGGATTTTTCTACCTTGTTTTTCTGCTCATATTCGCCATAGGGCGTTTGGGCATACACCTGCACCACGCTCTTGCCGGGCACGCTGCCGGTGTTCGTAACGGTGACTGTCACCGTCACAGTTTTATCTTCCACCGTCACGCTGTCCAGCTTCTGATCGAAGGTGGTATAGCTCAGGCCATAACCGAAGGGATAGGAAACCTCCTTGGCATAGTCCCATGCACCGCCATCAATGGATCCTGCGGAACCGGTGGCGTTGAACCGCCCCAGCACCTGGTCCTCATACCGGGTTTCGTAATACTTATAACCGATATAGATTCCCTCGGTCTGCACGGTGTAATAGGAAATTTCGGAAGCGTTGGAGGAGGATTTCTGCAGCGCCTCTGTCAGGTTGGCCCATTGCTGGTTGTTGAAGGTATTATTGACCACGGCTGGGGCGGACAGGGAACTGACCGCATATGTGTCCACCAGTTTGCCGGAGGGATTGGCGTTGCCAATCAGGATGTTCGCCACGCCGATGAAGCCTTTTTCACCCGGACAGCCAATCCACAGCACAGCGTCCACGTCGTACTCCTCGACCCAGTTTACCTCCATGGGGTTGCCTGTATTAAGCAGCACAACGGTTTTCTTGAACGAGCCGGAATCCCGAATCATGGCCAGCAAATCTTTTTCATCCTGGCTCAGCGCCAGCTGACTGATGCCTTCCGTGGGGGTTTGGGTGTAGAGTTCTACGCCTTCGCCGCCCTCCCGGGCCAGCATCACGATAGCTACGTCGTTAAAGCCGGTTGCCCAGGAGGATTTCACATCGTCAGTGTAGAAACTGATGGGTTCCTCACCCAGCGACCATAATGTGGACGGATCGGCGTTTTCCGCAAAGAACGTGCCTGCGCCGGTTTTTCTCTCGGTCTTGCTTTGGCGATATGCGTTGTACAGCTTGGGGTTCACCTTGAATTTCAGGGTGCCCAACGCCTTATACAGGTCAACGCCCGTTTTAGTGGAATAGGCGCGGGAACCAGCAGATTGATTGCGGTACAAGGGCTGCACGACTGCATGGCCAAACAGAGATATTTGCTCATCCTTGCTTAGCGGCAGAGCGTTGTCCTTATTGTAAAGCAATACGGTGCCTTCTTCCTGCTCCTGCACTGCCTCCGTATAGGTGTCTTCCTTGAGTACCTTAAGCGTTTTTGCGTTGATGTCGCCATAAGCGCTCTTATAATATATCGTATCCTCATCCTCGACACTTTCATCGTTGATGACTTTGCTGGTCTGCACGCCAAGCATGCCGTTGACAACGGTATCATAGCTCATGGCCAGGTTCGAGCCGAATATCACGAAGCACAGGATGAAAGCCATCAGACATGACAGCCCGGTTGTTATTCTCACCTTTCGCATACGCATGCTCCTTATCTTGATGGATCAGTCGTTCAGAAAGAAAACGGCGCCGGGGAGAAAGCCAATTTGCGAATGCAGGAATGGCTTGCAGCACCAGACGCCGCCGCTGTCATGAAGCACAGCGGAGAAGAAAGGAATTTGATCAGGTTTGAGAGAAAGGAGGATTCAAAAACGATCTATCGATTCCTTCGCTTCCCGCCGAGCGTCCATGCGCTTTCGGAGCGTTTTCCGCAGGTTGACGACGGCGTTCAGACGAGCGGCCTGCCGCTGTCAAATTTGGCGGGGTGCCGGGTCAATCAGCCCGGCACACCCTGCCAAGCGGAATTTTCCTTGCAGGGAACCAATTGATGTAGCTGATTTATACTATTTCCAGTTGGAAATCGTATTATTCCAGAGGATTGGTGCCGACGATGGGCTCCACGTTGTACTTGGCCACGCGCTCGTCGTTGATCACACCGCTCCAGTTGAGGCCGAAGGTGAAATCGTAGGTGTTGCCGTCGGCGTCCACATAGCAGTCCATATCCCGGGGCACGTCCTCGTACTGGGCTTCCACGGTTTCCATATCGAGGGGCTGCTGCATGGGCAGCAGGGCGGAGGGCTCATAGTTGCCGGCGATGATTTCAAAGAGGATCTCGTCGCGGGCGGAGTGAGTGCGGCCGCCGCCGAAGGATACCAGGATCGCGTCCGCGGAGGGCTCGATTTCGGACCACACCATGGAACTGTTGAGGTTCATCACCAGCACCAGGGGAATATCGCCGGTGAGCTCGTCGATTTCCAGTACGAAGTCCAGGTCCGCCTCGTTGCTGACGGTGCCGGTCTTGCCGAAGTAAGAGCGGTTTTCCTTAACATAATCGTACTCAGTGCCGTAGACGCCCTCGAAGGCTTCCAGCGTAATCTGGCCGCCGATGGACTCGAAGCGGACGTACATGTTATCGGCGGTGTAAGGACGATACTGCAGGGAACGGGGAATGTACTCGTAGTCAGCGGGTACCTTCATGTTTTCGTCATAGCCGGTGGTGGGAGCGTTGCTCTTGGGACTGGCGACGCGTACGATCACCAGATCGGCCTTCGCGATGTCCTCGGCGGAAGCGCGGATTACGTCCCCGGGCAGATAGGTGTTTCCTTCACCGCTGGGCGTTCCAACTGTGTCAGTGATCACGTTGAAGTACTGAGAGGCCACGGCAATATCCATTGAAGGAGCGAAGGAAGCGGGGGTGGTGCCGCGGCGGCTCGTGGTTGCGGGAGAGTACTTGTAGGGAATATAAACGGTCAACTTTTCATCGCCCGCAGGCTTGATCACGCTGTTGTCAGTATTCTTGAGCATCACGATGGACTTGAGCAGCGCTTCGCGAGCCATGGCGGTATGTTCTTCGTTATTGGGCACGGAAGCGGCAACCGCTTCGGAAACGTAGGGGTTATCCACGACGCCCACGTTGAACAGGGTGTCCAGAATGTGGCGGGTACTGTCGAAAATGATCTGGTCAGCAGCTTCCTTTCCCAGGCGTTCCACACCATAGTTGTAGGCTTCCACAGCAACGGCAATATCTTCTTCATATTTGCCGCCCATATTGCCCCAGGCGTCGATGCCGGCTTCCAGTTCCAGCCAAAGGCGCTGCGGAACGGTGTATTCTTCCATGCCGAAGCACTTATCAACGTGGGTGTTGAAGTCCGTCAGGATGTAGCCGTCCCAGCCGTTGGCAGCGCGCCACAGGCCGTTGATCTTTTCGGCGTTGTAGCTGGTTGAAACGCGCTCGCCCAGGACGGAGTCGCCGTTTTCATCCACGCCGATGGAGAAACTGGTCATTGCGGAGGACACCATGCCAGTCTTGCCGGGCAGATCCTGCGCCGCGAAGTAAGGCAAGATGCTGGTATAGAACTGGCCGCCGGGATACACGGCGTAAGCTCCGTCCAGCGTATGGGCTTCACGGCCGCCCTCGCCGGCGCCCTCGCTCATGATGTGCTTCACCTGGATATTGACGGAGTCCTTGCCCCAGCCCAGGTCGTTGCCGTCATCGTCGTAGGTGGACTGCCAGGCGTTGATCATGGCGCGGGTCATGTCGATAGAAAGCTGAGGATCCTCGCCAAAGGTCATGTCGTTGCGGGACCAGCGGGGTTCAGTCGCCAGGTCAACCTGGGGGCCGACGTTCATGGTCAGGTTCATGGAATGCCATTCCTTGGACAAGGTACGGCCATATTCATGGGCCAATTCCGGATCGAAGGTGGCGGCCAGCGCCAGGTTGCCGGGCCAGTCGGTCACGCCGTTGCCTTCCAGCGGGTCGGCAATGAAGGTGGCAGGGATAGCAACCACGTCGGTATTTGCTTCGATGTGCTTCTGAATCTCGTTGTTCCAGGTGGTGATCAATTCAGCGCCTACGGAGCTGAAACGGATGTGGCGATAACCCAGATCCAGCGCAGTCTTGGTGGTATCCGCCAGGGTTTTGGCAGGAGTGCCGACGCTAAAGGGGTTCATTTTCAAGCCCAACTGGAATTCCAGACTCAGGCCGCCGTTCGTGACCATGTCGCGGGAGCGTTCTTTGTAGTCCACGCGCCAGTCTTCAAACACGTCCAGTTCGCCGTCACGATCCAAATCCTTAAAGGCGTAACCATCCACCTCAATCAGATCCACGCCGCCGCCCTTGGTGTAACTCAGGGTTGCGCCGCCTTCATTTTCAACCAGTGTCCAGCCTTCCGGCTGCAGTGTTTCGGTATACTTCTTGCCGCTTTCGCCCATGGCAAAGCTGGGCAACATCACAACCATCATCACGGCTGTGATGATCACGCTGACTACCCGCTTCGTGTTGATCTTCATCAATGATACCTCCATTGTTTTCTTTCCAGTGTGTGAACAAACAACCAGATTATTCTCGGGGAACTTCGAGCTCTCAATCCTCCGCCAGGGTGCACCTCCTATAGCGGCAATTGGAAATCCCCCGATATCTGATTTTATTATAACCACAGAAAGAAGCAATGGATTGTTCTTCGACCAAACTGTCGTTTTTCGCTACCAAATTGAAAATATGTGCTTTTTTCCACCGTTTATTGCATGTATTTTGAGTATACCTAGGGATTCATGTGCAGCCTCCGCTTTTCATTACAACGGCGACAGATATAAATAAGCATGCTCCGCTTTCGATAAATCAATGTTTGCTGCCATGTCGTTTTATCTAGTCCCCTTCGCCAACGTCGGAATTTGTTAGACAAAAATGCGTATATGATCATAACAGAGTGGAAGTAAAGCGGAAAGTCAACCGCAATGCCAACTTCAACACCATTCATCCTGACCGCATCATTCCTGACTGGAATGAGCAGACGCCAGAGCAGAAAAGGCGCAAGCAGATGGCGCAGTTGAATCAGGAAATCGTATTACGCATGATCTCGTGAGCGTTCCCGATACTCCTGCGCGGTGCAGCCCATCCATTTCCGGAACCATCGGGCAAAATAGTTGGCGGTATTGAAGCCCGTCTGCTCCGCAATAGAGGCGATGGACTGGTCGGTTTCGCTGAGGAGGCTGCACGCCTTCTTCAGCCGGGACTGTGCAATGCTGTCGCTGAACGACACGCTGCTGCATTCACGGTACACACGCGAAATGTAGGTGGGATGGAAATGCAGCGCGTCCGCAATCGCGGTGAGCGACAAATCGCCGCTTAGATGCTCGGCTATATACTGGTCAATCTGCCGCACAATGTGTCGCTGACGGTGCATTTGCTTTTTGGAGCGTGCATTGAATACCTCCTGCGCCAGATGGTTCAGCTTGCGCTGTAGCTCGCTGAGCGGCGTTCCGGGCTTAATCACCAGCCTTTCCAGCGCGGGCGACGCAATGTCGCCCGTCAGGAAGGCGCCGCTGCAATCGCGCATGAACTGCGCCAGGGCCTCGTAAAGCTCATCGGTGCTTCGCTTATCGCTGGTATCTGCCAGAAGCTGAAAAAAACGCGGGGTTTCTTCAGCAAAGAGATCCTCCTGACCGGTAAGCAGGTATTCCTTCATGCGGATAAGGCTTGCCTGTCCGTCGCTGACGGATACCAGCGGCATCGAGGACGTTGGCTGCGCCTGCGTCGCGTGCAGCGTGACCAGTTCGCCGGACGCGGGGCTGACCTGATTGATCAGCTCCAGCATCTGCGCCGCTCCCTTCCCCAATGCCTTCCATTCTGTTTCGCAGTCCATCAGACAGACCGTCAGCTGCTGTCCCTGCTGCTCGATCATCCGCTGCGCATTCTCCAGGTGTCCCTCCAGCAGCGCGCTGTCCTCCTCCGAGGGCTGAAACACAATGGAGAAGCAGCGGGCATTCATGTCGGTCAGCAGCATCGGCAAATGGGGGCGCATCAGCTCCTCGATCAGGTTCATCGACTGATGCAGAAGCTCGGGGCGCATGGCTGCGCCGAACATGCCATATCCCATACGCACCGGTCGATGTGCGTCAAAGGGAAAACCGCTGTCCTTGATAGCGGCAAGCAGCGATTCCTCTTGCAGCTGTCCGCCGTGCATGGCATGGAACACCAGCTGCCGCAGCCGCCTTGCATATTCGCTCGCCACCGCCGCCTGCCGCATCAGCCTCGCGCTTTCCTCCTGCAGGTTCTCTACCGCTCTTTCCACCGTGCTGATAAGCACTTGGTCGCCTTCGCTTTTGAGTACATACGCAAACGCACGCTGCTTCAGCGCTCGGCGCGCATAATCAAAATCGGAATAGCCGGTCAGGTAGATAACGCGGGTCATCGGCCAGCGTTCGCGCACCATGCGGTGAAGCTCCAGCCCCGACGCTCCGGGCATTTCAATATCGGTCAACAGAATATCCACGCGGTTGCGGTTCAGCACGGCGCACGCCTCGTCGCAGCTGTAGCAGCGGCGAACCTCCAGCCTGTCCTGAAACACCTCCTGAAGCATATGGTACAATCCGTCGGCAATGATAACCTCATCATCGACAATAAGAAGCGATTCCACGCCGCCTCACCTCCCTGTCCTCGGGAATAGGATTGTCACAGACAATCCGTCCGCAAAGCTTTCCAGTTTCAGCTCATAATGATCACCGTAGAGCAGCTCCATGCGGCGATACAGGTTATACAGCGCGCTGCCCTCCGCCAGTTCTCCGGCGCGCATTCGCTCGTCCAGGCGGCGCACGTTCTCCGCATCCATCGTTCCGCCGTTATCATATACCGTTACACCGAAGCGATCCTGCTCCATGATAAAGCTGACCTCCACCACGCCGCCGCTTTGCTTGTTCTTCACGCCATGCACAAAGGCATTCTCCACCACCGGCTGAAGAATCAGCGGCGGTATGTTTTCCTGCGCGATTTCCTCCGGCAGCTCGTTCATATGCACGCGCACCCGCGGAGAAAAACGCATTCCCTGTATTTCCAGGTACTGCCGGATATGGTTCACCTCGTCGCGCAGGGGAACGTCATGCTCCGGAATGGTCGTGATGTAGCGGTAATAGCGGCTCAAATTCAGGCTCAGCCGCGCAATGTCTTCGTTGCCGTCCTGCTGCGCCATGCGGTAGACCATAAAGAGCGTGTTGTAAAAGAAATGCGGATTGATTTGCATTTGCAGCTGCCGAATCTCCGCCTGCTGTGCGCGCAGCCGTTCCTCATAAACCTGCGCCTTGAGGCTTTCCAGATTCTCCATCATGGAGTTAAACTGGGCGTAGAGGTCGTCAAAGCCCGCATCCGAGCGTTCAATATGGAAATGTCCCGTTTCGCCCGCCTGACGCAGGGAATCGGCAATGGTATCCAGCGGCTGAAGGATATATCGCCGGAAATAGGTAAGGTAAATAACCAGCAGCACCAGCGCCAGCGCGGTCAGCAGGCAGACCCACATACGATGGCGCATCAGCGGCTGCAATTCATCCGCTATCGTGCCGACACAGCGAAGCGTAAGATGCAGCAGCGGTATTTCCGCCTCTGCGGAAAAAGTGCTTTCCCCCTGCACGCCCAAAAGGCTGCTGCCCTCCTTTCCGGCGGACAGCAACCCATTTTTCGTTCCGGCACTGAAAAGCACCGTGCCTTCCGGCGTATACAGCGTCATGTCCAGCGCGTTTTCGCTGGCCAACAGGCGCATTCGCCGTTCGAGACGTTCCGGCGATATGCAGACAGAAATGAGGAACATCGGCTCGCCCCGCGTTACAGGGCTGCAAAGCATGTACAGATTGCCCCCATGCTCTGCGATGCGCAGCAGCTTTCCGTCCACCAATTGCCGGAAAGTCGCGTATTCGCTCCGATCCATCGTATCATAGATGGATTTTTCCGTCGAGATAACGCGGTCGATCTGCGGCAGCAGGATCTTTGCGTTTTCCAGCAAATCACACGAGCGCTTCATGCGGAGCAGCTTATCAGACAGCCCGCTAATGCTGGCGATGCGCTGATAGGCGCTGAGCCGCGGATAGGCGATGACATACCGCAGCAGCTCCTTATCCGCCGCAAGCTCCTGACACTGGGTAATCAGATTTGCGACCTCCAGATTGATTTGCGACGCAATATAGCTGCATTCCCGTTCGCTAAGCGCCTCCATGTTCCCATGAAGGGTCTGCAATCCCATATGGTTCAGGTAAAGCCCGATGGCATAGAACACCAGCACCACGGCGACCGTGATGGCCAGCAGGCGGATGAACCCACGGCGATTTAGACCCAGCGGCTGTTTATGCATGCGCAATTATCCCTTCACAGACCCCAGCACCATGCCCTTGACGAAGTAGCGCTGCAAGAAAGGATACAGCACCAGCATCGGGAAGCATGCTACAAAAATCATGGCGCATTTCACGGTTTTGTCGGATACCAAGGCAAGCGCCTCCCAGTCGCCGGCGCCCATCTGCGTGAGCTTCTGGTCAATGACGATGGTTCGCATGTAGCTCTGCAAAGGATATTGGTCCGGACCTCTGCTGTAGATGATGCCGTTGAACCATTCGTTCCAGTGATACACAGTGGAGTACAGGGCGACGGTGGCGAGCGCCGCCTTGGAGGTGGGCACAAAGATCTGCCACAGAATGCGCCACTGGCTGGCGCCGTCCATGATGGCGGCCTCCTCCAGCTCTCGGGGCGTCTGGCGGAAGAAATTCAGCAGCAGAATAATGTTGTACACAGGGACAGCGCCGGGAATCACCAGCGACCAGAAGGTTCCCTTGAGTCCAGTAAGGTTAATGACCATGTACAGCGGAATCATGCCGCCGGAAACCAGCATAGTAATGAAGAAATACCATGCATACGCCGTGCGGGAGCGGAACTGGTTTGTTTCCTTGCTCAGCGGATAGGCGCAAATGATGCAGAAAAACATGTTCAGGCTCACGCCGACCAGCACACGCTTGAGCGAAACAAGCATCGCCGTCCAGAAGGGAGCGCGGTTGATGACATACTTATAGCTTTCCAGCGTGAACTTCACCGGCCACAGCGCAACCAGTCCGCCGGAGGCAGAGGACTTATCTGACAGGGAGATGGCGAATACGTGAATCAGCGGAATCAGGCAAGACGCGGCCAGCAAACCGATTACCAGGGCGTTGACCACAACGAATACCCGGGCTCCGAAGCTCTTTGACTTAACCATACCACGCGCCTCCTCATCAGAAAACTCTGTAATCTGCGAACTTGTAGGCACACAGATAGCTTACAGAGATAAAGAGTGTCGATACAACGGATTTGAACATGCTCACAGCGGCGGACTGTCCCCACAGACCGTTCTTAAAGCTCAGGCGATAAATGAACGTATCCAGAATATCGCCGGTGGGATAAACAGCCTCGCTGTACATGTTATAAACCTGATCAAAACCGGCATTGAGCACGTTGCCAAGGCTCAGCACCATCATCAGCACGATAATCATGCGCATATTGGGCAAGGTGACATGCATGATCCGCTGAAAGCGGTTGGCGCCGTCAATGGTCGCGGCTTCATACTGGGTGGGATCAATGTTGGTAATAGCAGCCAGATACACAATCGTACCAAAGCCAAATTCCTTCCATACGTCGGTAAACACCAGCGTAAATCGGAACCATTTGTTGCTGCCAAGGAAGAAAATCGGTTCAGCGCCGAATAGCCCCAGGAAGCGATTGACAAGACCGCCATTGGGCGACAGCAGGTCAATCATAATACCCGCCAGAATAATCCAGCTCAGGAAGTGGGGCAGATAAATCAAGGTTTGCGAGATGCGCCGGAAGGCATTGCTTCGAATCTCATTGAGCAAAATGGACACGATGACAGGCACGAGCAGATGCAGTGCCATTTTCCACGCCGAGATGATGATCGTGTTGCGGAGCGCAGGCATCGTCTGGGGATTTCGCAGCAGCATTTGGAAGTTCCTCATGCCGACAAATTTCTGAGGACCAAACAGTCCCTTCGCCGGAATAAAGTTCTCAAATGCGATCTTCAGCCCAATCATGGGAAGGTACATATAGATGAAGACAAGAATAACGCCGGGCAGCAGCATTAGATGAAAGGGCAGCTCGCGCCACAAGCGTTTTCTTCTCCGAACGCGCTTCAAGTTGACGTAATTTTTGCTTACAATGCTTTTTTCCACAGTCGTCACCCCCTGCTGGAATTGATTTGAAAGCGGGGGCTGATGTTGTCACCAGCCCCCGTTAGTCAACCGGTCAGATTACTTCAAGGAAGCATACCATGCGTTGACTTCTTCAGTAATCGCGTCGCCGCCGTTGGCGTAGAAGTTTTCCACAAACCTGTCGAAAGCGTCAATGGTTTCCTCGCCGGTGATGATCTTCACGAAGGTTTCGTTCTGCAGGTCCTTGAGGTAGCTCATGTACAGGGTCATGCTTTCGGTGGGTGCGCCAACGAACATCATGTCCTGCGTCAGATTGTTTTCCTGGTAGTAGTTCAGCACGCCGTAAGCGCCTTCCGCACCGTAGATGCGCTCCCAGCCCCACAGGGCGAAGCCTTCCTCGGAGCCGGATTCAAACGCCTGAAGCTTCTGAAGGATGGAGTAGCCTTCACCGGTGACCTGAGAGAAATCGCCGGACTGGCGCGCCGCTTCCAGATCGAGGAAAGCTTTCAGGTTCTTGTCAGGCTTGGTGGGGGTCACAGGGGACAGCTTCCAGATGGATTCGGAATCCAGGGGCGCGTAGTACACGCCGTTCTCGTTGTTGGGGCCCCAGCACTTGTCGATGAAGAGGTTGTACATCTTCACAACGGCTTCGGGATGCTCGCAGTCCTTGCGAACCACGGTCCAAGCGGTAGTGCCGACGTCCGTCTGCGCCTTCGCCTTGTGGTCGGTAGCCGTTACGATGGGGAACGCCTGCCACTGTCCTTCGGGCTCAAGGTTCTTGCTGTTCTGCAGGGGGTAAATAGAGTTCCACTGTGCGCCAAACATGATGCCGCACTTGCCGGAAGTGGTCGCTTCCGCCACCTTGCCGTCGTCCTTAACGGCAAATTCAGGATCCAGCAGACCGTCCACATACATCTGATGCAGCGTCGCCAGCGCGTCCTTGGTACCGGGCAGCGTAGAGCCATAGACCAGCTTGCCCGTTCCGTCGTCCACCCAGATTTCGGGATAGGAATCGAACGCATTGAAGAAGCCTTTCAGCGTGAACAGCTGATCCCAAGGCGTCTTGGACACGGCCATGCCGATGGTGTCGTTCACGCCGTTGCCGTCGAAGTCAGCCTCAGCGAAGGCCTTCGCCGTAGCAATCAGCTCGTCCATGGTGGTGGGAACGGGCAGGTTCAGCTTTTCCAGCCAGTCCGTGCGAATCCACATCAGGTCGGCAATCATCAGCGTTGCGTCTACCACGGGCAGCGCGTAAAGCTGACCGTCGAAGGTGACCGCGTCAAAGGGAGAAGTGCCGGTTTCCAGCATGACGCGCTTGGTCTGCTCGGTTGCGTACTCGTTGTAGATTTCGTCGAGCGGCATAATCAGACCCGCCTCATACAGCTGCTTGGCTTGCAGAGCGGTCACGTTCACGAACTCCGGAATGGCGCCGACGGCCAGCTCCGCAGCCAGCTTCTGGTTGTATTCGTCGCCGCTCTTCACGATCCAGTCGTATTCCACGTTGATGTTCAGCTCGTCGCGGAACAGATCGCACCAGAGGTTGTCGGTCATGGTCTTGTCAGGATGCTGCGAGAAGTAGTTCGCGTCGAGCGTGTCGTCCGTGGAACGAACGAAATGCACCGTCACGGGTTCATCATATTTCTGTTCGTTCGCCAGCGCGCTGGTGCAGAGCATCATGAGCGCCATCAGCAGAGATACGACGGAGAGGAATTTCTTCATAGGGAAGCCTCCTTTGCAATTGTTGAACCGAATTCCTATCGGTTCTGTTAATAATAGTATAGCACAAATTTTCACCAGAAACAATGGAATATCTTTGACACAATAGCACAAATGAACACAAAATGATATATTCGCGCAAAGGGCGTTTTTGTTTTTTTCTTTTCTTTACTTCACCAGTTGCGACATTCTTTCATTATTTCGCGCAAAACGTCCGCGTCACACCGAACCTGCGCAAAAAAGGCGGCGAACGACGTCGCGCAAGCAAAAAGCAATTCTATTATAGCAAAACGCCCTGCGAAAAGAAAGTCCCGCGCCGAAGAGCAATATCAAGTAAGTATTCTTCCCCTTGGAAAATGGCGCATGCATAGCCATCATGGAACTATACTTTCAATATTTGATTGCAAAAATGAAAGTTTCGCTGCTTTTTTTGCAATATACAGTCAGCCTGTATTCACTACCGCACCAGTTTACATCGACTGGCTACTCAGTCAGATTAACTTGTTGTTTTCCAAAGTTGAAGAATATTTTCCAGTAATTTCATCGTTTTTCGCATAGGAATGTCAAGTTCATTGCAATGCAACATGGAAAGTATAAGAGCAATTTTATTATTCCGGCAAATGCCAGTTTGAGGGCGTTGGCGCGAGAAATGCCAGTATTGGATTGCGACAACAGGGAATGACGCATATCGTGGAGAACATTTTCAAGAGTTGATAATCCTTGAATGCCCGTAGACATCGGCATTGGAGTACAACGTATTATGGTGAACACACGACCACGGTGAATGGCAATGGGCGTGACCCCGGCATGAAGGACGTATTAGCAGTAGGACGAGTGGCTGGAATGCCGACAAAAGTATGCAAACAGATTGCAGAGGAAATTCGGGAGAAAACGGAAGGACTGGAGCGAAAGTATCGTGAGGTGCGGTCATGAAGAACAGAGTAGGATGTACCGTCAATGGCAAAAAAAATATATCTTTTTTCATAGCCAATGCTGATGATGGCGGAAAATCCAGAAGTCGCAACTTAAAAGCAGTTTCTTTCGTCTTGATTAGCATTTTATACTATTTCCAGATGAGAATGCGCTAATATGCGCCGCGAATTTTTCGTTCTGGCTAACGGGAGTGAAATGCAGCGTAGCAGCGCTACGCTAAATGGAACGACCGGACGCCAGAACGGAAAAGGTGCAAGCAGATAGCGCAGGCGAATCTGGAAATAGTATCAATTGCCTTATGCAATTTTGCAGCAGAAATCTTCATCTTTGTCGGCAAACATTCTAACTATACTTTCAATCATTGCTTACAAAAATGAAGATTTTCCCCGTTTCTCTTGAAATATCGTTGCAGAGTGCATTCCTTCGTATTGAAAAATTGATGCTGCCCGTCCTACGATTTCCTTGCTATTTCCCGAAATCAATAGTAAAATAAGAGCAGGTTAAGGGGTGATTTCATTTGAGCAGTCACAGAAATCAAAACCTCAGCAAACATCCTTCGGAAAGGAGCAGAGGCAATGGGGCGCTTTGTGAATCCGAACAACAGCGCTTTTCAGGTTGCGCTGAACTCGCAAATTTATGTTGACAAAACCGGTATGATTGCATACATCAATCGCGTTCTTGGCACGATGGAAGGGTATATCTGCAACAGCCGTCCGCGGCGGTTCGGGAAGTCCATCACCGCCAATATGCTGACGGCGTATTACAGCAAGGGCTGCGACTCGGAAGCAATGTTCGCCGGATTGGAAATCAGCAAGTCTGCCGACTTCAAGAAGCATCTAAACAAATACGACGTGATTCACATCGACGTTCAGTGGTTTCTGGCAAACTGCGTTGACGCGGCGCATGTTGCAGCGTACATTACAAGCAGCGTGCTGGCTGAACTCCGAGAAATCTATCCATCTGTACTTACAGAGAATGCTGCAACGCTGCCGAATGCCCTTTCACAGGTGAAAGAAAAGACAGGTCAGAAATTCATCATTATTATTGACGAATGGGATGTTCTGATTCGTGACGAAGCTGCCAATGCGAAGGTACAGGAAGATTACATCAACTTTCTTCGAGGCATGTTTAAGGAAACAGAGCCGACGAAGTGTATTCAGCTGGCTTATCTGACAGGCATTCTTCCTATCAGGAAAGAAAAAACACAGTCTGCGCTAAATAACTTTGATGAGTTTACCATTTGGGATATAACGAGGATTCCGAAACGGCATTCATTCCCAACGAGGAAATCAGGCAGGAATTGATTACCGCCGTAAAAAGCAGCAATTGGAATGAACTGATTGGCTTCCAAGAAGAATCGCGGGAACTGCTAATGGCAACATTAGCAATGGATAGCAAACGTGTTGCTGCTCAAAAGGAATAAACAAAAATGCCCATCAGCAGGCGGCGAATA
>UMJU01073409.1_pt1 | contig 23103 bp, 19 predicted proteins | sample 1966161 | NCBI WGS metagenome assembly UMJU01 (sample SAMEA4836156, study PRJEB28245) | human gut metagenome | biome: gut microbiome; material: fecal sample | place: Denmark | collected 2008 | reverse complement strand
CTGCCGCCGGACTATCCTAACGGGTCCTCTTCCAGACCTCCATCAGGACCGAGACCGCCTCCATCGGGTGCTTTGCCTATATAGATGGTTTTCATCACGCTGCGCGGCACTTTCAGCATGGTCTTGCTGTTGCTGCCGAATTGTGTGGTTACTTTGAGTTCATACGTTCCGTCCGCCAGATCGGCAGGGATGATGAACGTCAGTTTCGAGGGATCGTTTGTTACCCAAAGGTCTTCGGCTACTTTGGTTTCCTTTCCTGAACTGCTTTTCAGGGTGATACCCACTGACGGGTCGGTTCCCACTACTTTCAGCTTGCCGCCTGTGAGGGTGAAGGCGCGTCCTGCCGTGGCTGAAGCATCTTGTGCACGGGTGGAGGCATCCTGCACGCCGCCGATGTACATGGCGCTGCCTTTCTCGCCGATGATGCCCACTGTGGTTGCCTTGATGGCTTCCCGCAGGTCGGCGCCTACATTGAAGTTCACCACGATAGAGTTCTTTGCCGGATTCCAGGTGGAGTTTTCTATGACGCCGCGGAAAGCGACTGAGGCGTAATACAATCCCGTGTTCACACTCATGCCGGTCATCAGCATGCGTTTGATGACCCGCTTTTGCAGGTCGAAGACGTGGCGGATGGTTTCTTCACGCAGACCGAAGTCCTCCGCTTTCAGTTCGGCGATGATGCGGTTTTCGTCCGCACTGCCGATGGATACGGGGACGAGGATCATGTCCTCTTTGTTGTCCACGGTTACGGTATTGTCCGCCAGTTGGCCGTTGATTTGATACTTGATTTCGTTTGCCATAATTTATAAATATTTATAATGAATACTATCGGTAAAACCGGAGTCTTGCCGTTGTTAATAATTCGAATAATTATGGCATGAGGAATGAGTCTCTTGGAGAAAAGCCGGGAGGGAGTTTCACAAAAAAATCATTCCAACATGTCAAAGAACGAAAGTTCGTTTGACATGTTGGAATGATTTTATAATATGGGGTAACGCTTAAAAGTTAGGCGTTAGTGTGCGATGTTATAATATGATAGTATTTGATATGCTTGTTCATCAATTAACTTTTTCTTTTCTTCTTCACTGAGTTTCATAATTCAACTCCTTCCTCTTCTACATTTTTAAAGAATGGTGTACTTTTTCGTTTCATCCATTCGGATAGGGTATAAAGTTTCATGCTGAAATACTCTCCAAGGTTCCACCCCAGTTCTACAAAAGGATAAGCGTAAGTATCGAAATCTGAAGGAGTTATTTTTTCTTTATCTAAAAGTAATAACATATCCCAGTCAGAGTCGGTAGTAGCATCACGACGTGCCTGCGAACCAAAAAGAATAAGTTTACCTGATGGCAATACAGTTCCTTTCAACTCTTTAATTTTATCTATAATCTTTTCTGTAGTATGGGCCATAATCTTATTGTTTTGATGAAGGCTTTACAAAGATAATCATAATTTCTATTCTCAGCATCCCGAAGAACAGGTTTTTACGTTTTTATCAAAATGTATATTCTATTTATAGAGACACTTTTGTGTATTATAAAAATCATTCCAACATGTCAAAGAACGAAGGATTCTAAATCCTAATATTAGAGGCAAGCGGATTACAAATCCGCTTGAACGAGGCTATTTAGTAATGGAAAGCAACTGCGTAATAGTCAGATTCTGCTGTATATTTATTCATTGTTACCCATTTAAACAGAGCTGTGCCTGATGTCGTATTTATATTACTTATTTTTAGGCCGCATTCATCTCCACCGTAATAGTCTGTATTATAAAATCTGCCCTCAATGAAAACATTGGTAAAAAATCTTGGATAGTATTGAGTTTGCTCTCTATTTACGCTCCAGTCACCAATATTAAATAAATCTCTTAATCCAGGCCAACCAAGTATGAACCAACCATTTCCCATACCATTTATTACGCTAGTGGCTGATTGATAGTGGACATATGTTGCTACTCGTATACAATATACGTTGTTGATCTTATATGCCCACTGTCCGCGTCCAATAGGTAGTCGGTTATAGAATGTAATAGTTAGATTTTGGAAATAAGTGGATTCTTTTGATGTAAAAGTATACGAACCTAATGATGCTCCAGAAGAACTACCATCCATATTCGTATTACTGCCTCCGGCTATAGCAAGTTTGAATGTATCCCAAGGCTCGGTGATGCTCCAAGTGTGTATATTAGTTAAAGTGAACTTACTGTTGAAGGAAGCAGGTGTATTTAATCCGCCGGGAGAATTGATTGAAAAAGATAGTTCTTGCTTTCCATATAACGCTTCCTCATCTTTTATAAATAAATTAGTATTAGCATCTCCAGTTGCATTGTAGTATATACAATCATATGGAGTACTAGACCTCAGGTTAGGGCGTGAAGAAACATATTCTATAGTATGAGTCACTTTTTTACTTGTATCTTTGGAATTACGAATGTCGAAGTTAAACGTTCCGCTATCGTTGTAAGTGCCTGATCTGATTCCTATCCGATAAACTTTTGTAGAGTTGTTTTCGCTGCTAACAAGACTATATGTAAAGTATCCATTACTACAGTAGAAATCGTTTCCTCCCAGCGAATATACTTTTATTTGATAAGTGGAAGTCGCTCCACTTTTTACTTGCTTGGCAGTCATCTTGGTTCCATTGTAAGTATTGGTTTTAGGCAATGGAGAACCTACAAGTGTTATTGTCGGTGCTTGGAATTCTCTCGCAATATTCATCGTCATACTCGTACCTCCCGTTGCATTAGTGAACACGATTTGCGTATCATCAAAACTTGTTGCGTCTTCCTTTAGTTTGAAAGTGAAACTTACTGTTTTATTTTCCGGTGTGCTACGTGTAGACACTGGTGTAATGTTCTCCAGCCATGACGGGCACCTGCTTATGGTAGGTTTACTATAATTATCCATCGTTAGGGTGAATTGCTTGTCCTTGATGATAGGCATAGTAAGCGTGGCTGTGGTGGCTGTAACAGATGAGAGCGAGATACCGCTACCTTCGTTTGAAAGTGCCAGATTATTGATTCGGTTAGGTAGTAATTTCACTTTGATATTCTCAACTTTAGTCTCGTCCGAATGATTTTTTATAGCTACGGTAATTTCTTTTTCCGTCAAGTCGGTAGCATCCGTACCTGCCCATCGGAAAGTATATTCTTGCGTAGTATTTACACTTGAAGTAGGATTAACGGTAATGCCCGAATGGGCTGGAAGTTCCACTTTGCTGCCGCCAATAGAAGTGATATTTATCGTGCCTGTAGATGTATTGGTGCCGATAACTTGTACCAGATAGAGTATATTGTCCGTTGCATCCCATTTATTTACTCCGTCGGGATTCATTGTTCCGCCTGTGGGTTCTACGACAGGAGTACCAAAGGTCGTATCTATTAATATCACTTCTTCACTGCCCCCTGCCTTATCTGTCAGGTGCAGAATGCCGCGAGGATAACTGCTACCTGTGTAACTTTCATTGAAAGAAATTTTGTACTTCACTTGTTGCGTGGCTCCTGTTCGTGTTGTGGTGACGGGGACTTCTTCCAATTTCAACCAGCCGTCAGTAGGGCTGTTACCGTTATAAGTCAGTTGTGCATTTACCCCGGCATTGGAACCTGTGGAAACCGTAAAGCTACTTCCGGTTTTGAGCGCCAGTGTCACAATATTGGTGCTGATGTCGTAAGTGGTTTCACCCACAGGCAGCAAATCAGCTACCGTAATTGTCTCCAATCCGTTGTCGGGTTCGTAATCATCTATATAGTCTCCTGTCTCCCAATCCACCAGACGGATATTAGCCGTCAGTTCAAAAGGGTCGGCTTCGGTTATCTGCACCGTGTAGCGGTGATTGTGGTTTATCTCGATTAGGCTTCCGTCACCATCGGTCACACGTTCGAAAGGGATGCGATAAGATACCTCTTTCTTTTCATCCGTCAGGTTCATGGCATACAGTCCTTTCAAAATCAAAAATCCTGCATCTATGGCTTTACATGGGTAGCAATAGAAAGCTTTGGTGGTAGTTCCTGCATTGGCGTTCAGTCCGTCGAAAAGGCGGTAAGGGTATGTAATCAGTTGACCGTTCGTGGCAGGAACATCTCCTGTCGGACGAATGGGGAACAGTGTTACACCTTGTCTTCCGTTTCCCATGCTGATATCCGTGATAGTAAAATGAGACTTCGTAGCGTCGTTTACTATATCGAAGCGTGCCACGGCGCGAGTGAGTGAAACATTCAGTCGCACGTAAGTTCCCATTCTGTATTCGCGCAAGTCGGTGGGCTGACTGTTGGCACCGGACATGGGCAACGGGGCAAGCAGAACATCGGCATTAAAACCGGTCGGATTTAATAGCGGGGTATTCAGTTTAACGAAATCGCTTTCAGTAGGCGTTCCGGGGCTCGTTACCATGTCTCCGGGTACGCTGGACTGTAGTTGTGAACTTTGCTGTAACGGGGTATAATTCGTGTATATATTTCCTGCGGCATCATTCATTTCGGTTTGATTGGCTACGCAATAAAACTTGGTGAATAAACCTTTGCGGGGGTAGAATACCACATTTACTTTCCCTGCGGCCTCGTCCGCTTTCAGTTCGATAGGGGAAGCACCCGCGGGCAGAGTTCCGGCATCCGAACGGTAGGCGAAACGTTCCTGAAAGGTATACGGCCCTTCCTCTTTATCACTGCCGAAAGCATAAATATCGAAACTTTCAATGCGGTTTTCGTCCTCCTCAGCTATACCGTCGCGGGTAATAGCCCGGCTTTCGGGTGTACCGTTTACAAGGATCAGCTTGTTTTGCAAAGAGATTACCACCGAACGGCGGTTGGGGTCATTGGCCTGCGGGTTCTCTGGTGTTTCGGGAGTGCCGCCTATTGTTTCCACTTCGGAGGTGCAACCAGCCGTTAGGCAGGACAGTATCACCAATGAAAAGTGCAGAAAGAATTTAGCGAATGTTTTCATGCTTGTTACTTTTATGCGGTTATTACTTATTTCCATTCCTCGTTCTTTTTATTCTCTATTATGTTTTCTGTTTTTCGTTCTTTATTTTTCATTCTTCATTTTCTTCAGGTTCTTCCTCGCTTTCTCCGGTTCTACTCCCAGTGCCTTACGAAACCATTCTTCCGCTTTCTTCCGGTCACCTTCCAGATAGGTCAGCACACCGAAATCATTCCATGCACGCGGGTCATCGGCCACCTTATTGAGATATTGCCGTGCGCTAACCGGATCACCTGCCATGATTACCGCCGAAGCCGCATTGATATTGGCCAGCACGTCGTCCGGAAAGTGGTAGGCGGCTATCTCATAAATTTCACGGTATTGCTCCGTGCCGGGGCGATAGAATGCGGCTACCCTGTACATCTCCTGCAATGACAGCAGACGGGGATGGGTATATATCAGACTTGCCGCCTCTTCTATATTGAAAGCGCGGGCCTCATAACCTACTGTGATACGGATACGTCTCAACTGCGGAAAATAGCTTTTCAGAAGTTCCCGATATACGGTTCCTCTGTGCATATCCATCAATTGTTTTTCGCGTCCTTCAAAAATGCCGATTCGGGCAATGAGAGACAATACTTCGTCACCGTGATTCATGGGGTGACGTTGCAGAAGCTCCACCAATCCATCCCAGTCTTCGGGTACGGAAGATACTTTATAAAGATCGTACCCCGGTGCATACGTGGTATGCATATACTTCTTGAAGCAGCGTGCGCGGTTGGAAGCCAGTATTTCATTGTCCTTGTATGTCCCGTCAGGCGAGGCGTATCCGCAGATGGAGATGCTCGAAATACTTGCCAGATTCCCTTCGGTGAGCGGGCGCATCAGGCTGTCCAGTTTCTCCAGTTCGGGGCGGTTGTTGTGGAATTCGCGGCGGACGTCATAAACTCCGGTAGGGTAGTCTATATATAAGGTGGCACTTTCCGAACGGTGTTTCTGAGTTTCCATATCGGGGATGAGGTAAGTCACCATGGCTGTACACTCGGCACAGGGCATACAGTCCGGCCTGCTTTGGGTTTCTTGCCGGTTGGCGGCATTTTCATGTCTTTCTGTAACTGCCTGCGGGATTGCCGTCTGCTCCGGCAGATTTACAGCCTGTCCTTGTGAAACGGCCATTTGCCCCTGTGAAACTGATATCTGTCCCTGCGGAACATGGAAAGGTCTTGTCAGGGTAAGATCGGTTATCACCGGCTCTACTCCGAGCATCTTCATCCGGCAGCAATCCCGCCGTTCGCGCATCAACACCAATGCAGCGTGTTCCATCCATGGGCTATAGGCAACGGATACCTTATAAATAATACTGTCTTTCCGGTTTCGGGCATAAAGCGTACGGTAAGGAGGCAAATAGCTGGGAGACGGTTGAAGCGCCTGCTGTCTGTGGTCGGCACGGGCACGGCGACGTCCGCTCACTACCACAGCGGGCAGCTCTTGCAGACGCCCTGCGCCACGAAGCACGGGAGTGAACAGATAAGCCTCCGCATTCCCCGCTTTTGCATCACTCAGATTGAGTAGCAGTTCTATGTGAAGACTGTCTCCCTGCGTAAAGACGTGCGAACCGAGTGTTAAAGTTCCGCCCGCCCATGCTTCCGCAGTCAGCAGTACCCCAACCAGACATCCTATTATTTTCTTCATCCTTTTCATCCAGCCTCTTTAATTTTTAATTATTAATTTTTAATTGTTTTTCATCCCAGTCCTCCGCCTTCCGCCCAGTCCGACGAATTGAGCTGTGTCACTACAATCTTCTGTCCGATGGTTACCAGCAGGTCAAACTCCTGTTCCGTGTTTTCATCCAGATTGACAGGCAGTTTACGAAAGAATAGCTGCAAGTCAATCTCCTTCATAATCCGTTCATTACCCCGGTAGATGCTCAGCAACGGATGTGATCCTGATGTCAGGCGATACGTTACCAACTCTCCCGTCAGTTCATCGTTATAGTTCATCGCCGCCTTGGCCTGATGCCATATTACCGGGCTGCCTATGGAGGGAAATGTGAAAGCTCCGTCACCACTGGCCAGCGGTATGTCGTAACCTGCCGGAAAGCCGTATTCGCAAGGTATGCCCCGCAGGCGGAATGTATAGCCTCCTGTTCCTTCCGCCGGATAATATCCGTCTTCCCAATGTACGGTAATCCGGAGGACGGCGTGGCAGTGGGTCAGGTAGATGGTCCGGTTCACTGAATTTCCCGTAGCGGGAATTTCAAACGTGCTATATCCATAGTATAGCCTTTCGGTGTTTGAACGATATTCGCTTGTGGATGTCCCTGTAGCTGTTCCCGTAGCCGAAGTCATTGCCAGTTCACGGATTTGTGTCACGCCGGGTTGGGGTGCGGGTGCTACATCGCTTTCATATCCCCAGTTTCCCCATGCCACGAGGGTATATCGTCCGGGAGCTAACTCTCCCTGCCAATACTCCAGACTGTCACCTTTCAGTAACCGGATGTCCTTCAACACTCCGTCCGCATCGAAAAGGAACTGGTGGATGTTGTCCACATACATAGAGAGCTGTCCGGCGTCGGGCCTGCCGGCATAGCGGTAATTCAGCCGTACATTGTAGGGACACACTCCCGGTTCGTCAAAATCGAACGTGCAGGAGGTGCAGAACCATAGTATGCAACAGAGGATTACCATAACTTTCATCGGATGAAATAAATGAGTGACACACCGGCCCGTGTAGGTCCGAAATAATTCCTTTTATAATGTCCCATGCGCTCGCCGCAGCCTGCGCACCGGTATTTATCATATTCCATGCGGGCATATCCGCCACCAATTACGGCTTCTATCGAGAAGCGGTCGCCCAGCACCCAGTGGTAACCGTAAGTGATGCCTCCGCCATACAGGTCACCCCGGTAAATAATGTCTTCCATACCCGAAAAGAAAGGAATCTGGCCTACGTTGTAGTAAGCGTAATGTCCGTGCACTCCCAGGAAGTGTCCTTCGAACTTGCGGCAAGGCCAGTAGCGTAATTCCGGTTGTATCAGGTAGAGATTCAGTTTCATATCATTGCCGAACTTCCAGGCGTTATAAGCCCCGTTCAGTGCCATTGTGAAATGACGGCTGATGCTGGTTTCCACTCCTGCATTAGGTGTGGTAGTTCCCCACAATAGCAGGTCGGTGCGCAATGCCACGCGTTGGGCAAAGGCAACGGTACTCATCAGACTGAGCAGCAGGAACAGCAAATAAAGTCGTTTCATGGCAATTCGGATTTATTGCATAGTTTAAATATGGGGTATGGAGTTCTCGATAAGGCATTCGCTCACGGGAAGTTCGGCTATGGAAATTTCCATCAGATAAAGGCGTGTCATCTGATTGACAATGCCCAGCTTGCGGGCTGTCGTCCCATAGCAGGAATAGAATTCTTCGTCACTGGGGCGGTTGAAGTAAACGCCTTCTCCCAATGCTTCAAGAATGGAAAGGAGGTTGATTTGATGATATGCACAAGCAAGGCGGTAGGATTCCGGGCGGTTATCAGACTGATTATCCGGTCGATTTTCTATCAGTGCTATCAGGCGTCCTTTTGATAGCTTTTGCAGCAGGTACGTAATTTCGGAAGGCGAAGGATTAAGGGAAGTACTCAACTGGTAATCCTTATACTGTATGTCGTGCAGTACCGCCAGGGCGAGTTTTGTTCTGAGTGTTAACATAGCGCTTGCTTTTTATGTAGATTATTGTCTGTTTTGTTTGGAATGTTCCGATTCCCGGTAGGAAACGGAACGGGCGCTATTGCAACCATAAATTAGGTGGATAATAATTGTCCCTCCTAACTAAAAAGGAAGACAATTACCAATTTTACCTTTCTGTATTCCTCAATTTTATAATGAGATGCTCCATATTAAGATATGGGTAAGGGGAACTTTGTATTCAAACAAAAAAAGTGAAAGCTTTTTAATCAATACAAAGAGCTTTTCCACTGATATACTATATTATTACAGGAATACAATATTTATTGACATGACTTTTTGAGACAAAATCTAGCTTTCAGGATAAGAGAGATGTTTTTGTCGTGTCTGGTGTTGTAATTTAACTGATTTTTTACAGAAAACTGGGAAACTTCGATAAGTATTTCCTGCTTTCCTTGTTTATTTCAATTGGAAATTGTTCCTTTACCGCCGGAATCGTTCCGTTTCCTACCGGGAATCGGAACAGAAGTATAAAGCTCATTCTGAATGCTTTTCCTCTCTTTATCATTCCTATTTCCTTTTCCCCTTTCTTTCTCTTTCCATTCCTTTGCTGCCATCGGATTAACCAACGCTGCCATCTGCAAGTTTACCACCGCCAGTTGTTCATCAGAAAACGATCTCAAATAAGTATGCGTAATTTCCTCTGAAGCATGGCTCAACCCTGCACTAATCTTAGATACGGGTATATCCTCATTATATGCCAGAGTCGCCCACGTATGCCGCGCCACATATGAAGTCAGCCTAACCCCAAATCCCAACTGTTCGGATAATCGATACAAATGTTTATTGTAAAGTCGCAGGGCGCTTTCATACTGTCGCCTCTCTTCCGGTATGGTTCCCGGCTTCCGGATAATTTTCAGCAGGTAAGGAGAATACGGATTCTCGCACCTATACCTCTCAATAATTTCCCACATCCACGGTTCAAGTGTAATCGTCAATACCCTTCCCGTCTTACTACGGCGATAGCAAAGCACATTATCCTGAATATCTGTCTTCCTCAAGTAAGCCAAATCTATAAAAGGAATCCCCCGTAGATAATAAGAAAGAATAAACAGATCCCGTGCCACCCCCAAACTTGGTGTATCCTCCAAATCAGCATCCGCCACCATACGAAGCTGTTCAATACTCAGCGCCCTTTTCCTTGTCTCTTCATACCCCATAAATACCTCACAAAAGAGCCGCTTAGCGTCTTTCAACTCTTTCTCCTTTTCTGCTTCCCGACAAATAGCCCGCAACGCTCGGAAATAGCACGCTGAAGTATTACGTGAACAGCCCGAAGCCCATAAATAGTGTTCAAAACCCAAGAAGAATCCTGCCGTCAATTCTTTAAAAGTAACTAACTCCATATTAGCAAACTCTTCCAAGCTATGCAGCATACTCCTGCAAGTATGTTCCGCTGAGAACTTAAACAACTTCCCCAAACCATCTGCATGAGCCACAATACCTTCTTTTAATGTCTTCATTTTCATCACACTGTTCTTTTAATTAATGATTATTTCTTCTCAAACCTCACTTACCATCATTTGTTTTGGGTGAAAAAGGAGATAAACATCAAAAGTAAGAACAGGAAATATGGCTACTTGTCATGAAACGAGCATAAATGTCTTCACCTAATGTCTATAAACAAAAAAAGTAGCCATCTACATCAGATGACTACTTAATTTCTTATACTTCGCCTGGTATTCTCCTAAGATAGTTACCATGCTGATATTTAAAATTTTATATTTCTTGCTTCAAGCATATCCCATGATTTAACCCACTGATTTACTACGTGCTTTTGCGGTAGTTTGCTCATGGAGAATACTGGAATAAATATAAGCCTTTTCTTTGAATCTGCCAAAACAGAAGGCAGCTTTGTATCATTACTATCGGTAAGAGAATTTCTATTTTTCTTCTATAGAGTGTTACTATTTTACAGTTTCTTCTTTAAGAAAGTCCACACGATTAAGATAGGAAAGTAATAGCTATTTCAAAGTAATCAATAAATTGCTATTACTTTTCTATAAAGATCAGGATTTACTTATTATGACTCCTCTTGATAGTATACTTTATAATATTTTCCTTTTTCGTCAACACCTTGTTCTATCAGATTCCGGTTTCCATGTATATGAATGTCAAAGTTTTTGTCTAGTTTTATAATACTTTTAAGAGAACGTGCTTGTTTTTTGATAGCATTTTCTGATATTGCAAAATTCTGGGCAATTTCCACATCGTTGTTTTCCTGAAAGATTGTCTTATATTGATTAAAGCTATTGATCATTTCAGGTTGTTTAATTACTTCATTTGTGAATTTATCCAAGGAAAAAGCCTCATTCTCTTTCAAAAAATGAATCGTTTTGTTTAGGAAATCAACTTGATCAGCTTTAGAATATTGAATCAATTCGTTTTTAACAAAATTCTTACAAAGAGATAAAATCCCTTGCGTATTATAATATTCATTTTTTTGAGGTGTAACATGAAGAAAATTGTCTATCCAATACTTAGCCTCATTTCCCTTATTTGTATTATCAATAAGGGATGTGATGTATCCATTATTCTTATTTACGTTATAAATAATACAGCCTTTGTCTAATTTATTTATATTTATTCCCTGTTCGCATCTAATAGAGAAAGATTTATTTTGAGAATGTATTTCTAAAAAAGTATCTTTGTTTTCCGATTTAAAAATACCTACTGCATCGACATTCTGATCATCAATATCACAGTTTGTAAAGTATGACACATAAAATTCTCCTGCTTTTATCTTAGGGTGATCTGAATTTTCATACAAATATTTTGCCAGCAATACAGATTGATCATGTAGACATGAAGGATCATTAAAAATTTTAGTTACGTAACTATATACTTCATTTAACTCAATGTCTGAATTATGAGTGAATACATATAATTCATCATGTTTTATTGGAGAAATGAAGTATTTCAATAAAACAGAGGACAACTCCTCGGAAATTTCAGTTACTGAGTTTGATAGAATAACTCCATCGTCATTATTTTTATTTCCAATCCAATGAACTGCTAATGAGTTGATTTGGATATCATAGTTATTTATTATCATATTAATTTAAAATTTTATTCCATATTGCAGGGAAATTCCACGCAATCAAGGCGATTACTCCATATATAAAAAGTAGTAATATATATATTATAGAAGTAGTCCAGAGCCTTGGATTTAACGTTTTTTTTATGTGACCATCCAGTTCTTTTTTGGGTATTGTCTCGCTTGTGCATTTGCTCCAATGATTAAGCTCTTTCTTTGATAGCAGAACATCTGATGCATCTGTAATCATTTGCAATAAAGCCGAGGCTATAAAATATACAGCTAAACCTTTAAAAATTATATTGATTAGCTTTTCATGCTTCGATAAGACCTCTATTTCTGCAAATTTAGTAAAAAGAGTAAATCCAACTAGAAGAATTCCCGCAAGAACATCCCTTGTGAGGTTGCTTAAAAAAGTGCGTAGCTTTGCAGAATACAACTCAGATTGTTGTTTCAAATCTTTCAGAAGTATTGCCAATTCTTTAGCATAAGCATCTCGTCTTTCGAGCATGACGAAACTATATCTTTCTTTTGCTTGTTCAAAAGCATTTTGTGCAATTAATGGCAAACCATTCAGCAAGGGCTGCTCATAATCAATGTCTAAAGTAATTCTATCTAAAAACAACTTGCGGCGTATATCAATCTTCGCGTCATCTCTATCTTGATATATCCATTCAACAATATCTTTTAGCAATAAAGATAGTTTTAAATCAACTATAGTATTGTCATTAAATATTGGTATTTTTATCCTCTTTATGCCTTGTATAACAACGGTTGTGCCATCCAGTTCATTGACGAAAGTCCCACACAAAGTTGCGCAAGAATAAATCAGTGCAAAGTTGTAATACTTTGTTTGGGGCTTACTCTTTCTTTTGTTTATGAAAGTTATTAAATACTCATGGACATTATGAGATAAATTTCTCCCATTGGGAAGTAAGACGTGGTTTGATATTAAGGAATCGCTGGGGAGTGAGTCAATTTGTGAATCAAAAGGCTCATCATAATCTCCTGTAATAAGTAAATTGGTTCCTCCACAAGAGGTTGTAAGTTCATTTACAAAGATTTTCAGTTTTGTGTATGGCAATTTAGTAAATGGAGATACATTTTTTAGCCAATCTTCAAAATAATTTAAGCAGTAGAAAAATTGTATGCTGTAATCTTCAATTGACTTTAAGTTGGTCTTATTGATTACTATTACAAAATGACTTCCTGAGTAGTCCTCGATTTCATCTATGTCAATGAAATTTGAATCTATACTGACTTGAGGAATTAATAGTGGATTATAAGCTTCTAAATATCTATATAGATTTTGAACGTCCTCTTGCAATTGAGTATAATAATCAATGTTAATAGTTAGGTTTCCCCATACTTCAGAAAAACCTCCTCCATTAGCAACTATTTTGTCAAGTTGTTTGAATATATCCTGAAACATATTAAACTTGTTGTTCTTCAATGTTGTTTGTTCTTATCAAAATATGATACATTCCATCCTCTCCACGCTCTTTTGGTAGTGTTAAATTAACTCTAGCTGGATCTCCTGTCCAAGTTAATGTAAGTCCTTCTGCTGTCATTGTGGTGTGTTTTACATAGCCTTTAGTAAGTGCTTTTTGACTTATCCTATAAGTTTGTCCATATATACCTAACTCTTGTAAGAAAACTCTAAAAGATGCTATTGCCCGGGCTCTTCGCTCTTCATTCTCATCAAAGATTACAGTATTTATAAATTCCTCTGAGTCAAATATGGTATGACTAACGAGATAGTTGATGGCTCTTTGCCTATAATTGGAAGCTACATCTGTTTCATTTAATAATTCACTATGCTGATTCGCCCAGCGTGTGGCAGCACCGAAACTTTTCTTTGTAAGTTCAAAAATATCATCTTTTTCTGAAACCCCAAGAAATGCCTTAAAATATTGCTTAATTGAATCACTATTTCTTTCAAAAGCTAAAGCTTCCCATGTATATGCGTCTGATAAGGATATTAGAGCCATTTTTTGTATAGCTTTAGCATCTTCAACAAATGTATCTGTTATTTTCCTTAATGTCGCTCTGTCATTGTTGATCTTATATTGGTAAACTAATCTATTGTCAATTTTTAAGAGAAATATGAAAGATGGGTTGTTTTGTATTTTAACCAATGCTACAATGAATACTCCATCAGTAGTGTTTCCCTTATGGTGTTGCTTAAATAAAGCTGTTATCTTTTTTGATAGTTTTAAAAATTTTGTACTATCATCAATTATTTCCTTGCAATAATTATATGTTGGAGAATTAGCCTTATCTGGAAATATATATCTGATACCTTGCGCCACAGCAATAAGTCTGTCTTTAAAGAATTTTCTTTGATCCAAATTTAAACTTACTTCTTTTAAGTATATAGGTTTCTGTTCATCTTCAATTATTATATGAAAAATAAACTTTACTATTTCTATAGAATCTTTATCGCTGTCTGTTAAAACGCTTTCTCTTCTCATATGACATAATATTAGAGTTGGGTATTATCTATATAGTTTTATCATCTACAAAATTATTAGTATGACACTTACAAAAGTAGCAATAAAATGGTAATTTAGAAAATCTGGAACTTGTTTTTCTGGAACTTGAAAGATAATATGCAATCTTGATTCATCTATCGTAATCAAAACGGTCAAATTGCTTCACTCTAAAGTATATATTTTACTTCATTATACTTGTAAAATATATATTTATGGAAAAGTAGAAAAAAGCAATGCTTAAGGTGATTTACTTTTTTCGGTACGGTAAGGAGTGAATTTCTAAAATTCAAAAAGCTTAGCATTACTGTTTCAAATTTGAAATATACCTTGCTTCGCAAACAAAAATGGATTGTTGCTACTTAAGGTTCTTTTTCCATTTCTTCTTTTTCTTTAGTGCTTTTATGGGTTCTCCGTCACTGCTATTGTTTGATTCTGCTTTAACTCTTGGTTTAACTTGAGACTAAAACCGTAGTATTCTAAAACGAAAAAAGCAGCTATCTAAATTAGATAACTGCTTGATTTAGGCATTAAATCTATTCGTTTAGATGTGTATGAAAATAATTTTCCGGCAATCTCCCTCTATGAGAAATGCGGTTTTGAATACGTTGATACCGTAGATTTAGGCTTTGGCAACTATGGGCTGGATTGGTTTAAACTGTATGAGAAACTTGTTTAAACTCTATTCAAGTGAAAGACGTTTTCCTGATGCCAGCCCCGAAAATATTGTTTTTCGGAATTTAATTTGAATTATTGACTTTTCCAGTGAAGTATTTAGTCTGTGCAAGTCTTTAGATAAAAATACGCTAGAAATGCAATGAGAGGAAGATTTTTATCTAAACCGAAGGCTTGGACTTGAACGGGCTAAATACGGAACATTACCTTTGTCAATGTTTCATATTAAGTTTTGGAAAACTTATGCTATCTAAAATTAAATCATTAAAATGCACTATATTTGCTATGATATTTATAGGTCTTGAATATTTATTTCTAACAATATAATAATACGTTTATGAAGTGTAAACTGCAAAAACTAGATATACCAGATGAGAATCCTTTCTTAAACTGTAAGTTGGGCAGAGAAAAATATGCAGATATATTGAAAGCAATTGTTTTGACTTACAATGAAGGTTGTGTATTAGCTATAAATGGAAAGTGGGGAACTGGGAAGACTACGTTTGTTGAGATGTGGGCAAAATATTTGAAACTAGATGATTTTCATACATTATATTTTAATGCATGGGAGAATGATTTTATTTCAGATCCGATTGTTGGTTTGCTTGGTGAACTAAAAAAGGTAAGTTCACAAAAGAAAAAAGAAGATGCACTTTTATCAGTTATAAGCACAGCAGGAAAAATAGTTCTGAAAGCAGCTCCTGCAATAGCTAAAGGAATACTAAAAAAATATGCAGGTGAAGATGTTGTTGATATTTGCTCTGATAGTATAGAAGAAGGAGCTGCTTTATTAAAAGAAGAAATTGAAAGCTATGAGAAACAGAAATTATGTTTAGAGCAATTCCATGCCGAATTATCGAATTTCGTGGTAGATATTTGCAACGACAAACCTTTAGTTTTCATTGTTGATGAACTAGATAGGTGTAATCCTTATTATGCTGTAAAGGTATTAGAAAGGATAAAACATCTTTTCAATATACCTAATATTGTATTTGTTATATCCATAGACAAACAGCAATTAGGTAATTCTATACGAGGGTATTATGGTAGCGATTTAATAGATGCAGATGAATATTTAAAGAGATTTATTGATATTGAATATACCTTACCAGATCCTGATGTAGATAAATTTAGTAGCTATTTATATAAGTTCTATGATTTTGATGCATTCTTTGGAACAGAAGAACGGGGGCAATATTTTAAACGAGATAATGAACAGGACAACTTTCTCAAAATCGCTCAAGCTCTTTTTAAACATAAGAATTTAACTTTAAGACAGATAGAGAAAATATTTACAAATACTCGATTGTCATTAAAAATGTTTTCGCATAATGAATATGTTTGTCCTGATGTACTTTTCTTGCTAACTTATTTTCATATATGCGAATCTGACTTATATGAGAAAATATGCCATAAAAATTATGATATTCAAGGGTTGGTAGATCAGCTAGAAAATAGTATTCCTCAATGCATATTTAAAGTAGATGAATCATATAATAAGTATCGCAATCGTTTTTTCTTATTTACTATTGCTCGGTTAATAGCATGTTATGCGGTCGAAGGATATGCTCACGTTCCATTGATAACAGACAAAGAACCAAATAAAAATCGTGAACTTTTATTTACTGCAAAATTTATGGATAATAAGACTCTAGTTGAAGCATTAGAATGGACAGAACATCAATATAGAGGAATTTTTGCTTTATCACATATTACAAATAAGATAAGCTTATTAGAAAATTTTAAAAATTGAGGTTGCATTTATTTTACATAATGCCAGTCCATCCTTTTGTTTTAAAGTATGAAAGGACAGACTGCCAGATAATATTTATATGGCCAATTCCGACAAGCAGCTATTCACTTTCTGCATATCTTTTAGAATATTCTGATCCAGTACCCGTGCATAGTGTTTTGTTACGCTGGTATCAGCATGACCTAACATCTTGGCTACATTTTCCATACTTACACCATTCGCTAGGCAAATGCTTGTGGCATAAGTATAGATGAAAAAGGTAATTAACTGCAATCAGACGTAAACCGCAGATTATCAAGTCTATCTGTCGCTTATTGTCTTTAGCTGTCTACCACTGAAAAAGAAGAAGAAAGCATATCTAAGCAGTAGTTCCGTTGCTTATCCATTACCCTTTTTAGAGGTCAGCAACAAATCGAAAAACAAGGAATTAGAACGGAACTTTACTCATAGGATCGCTTTTCTCTTTTCGCTGTCCTCATTAGACCACTGAACGGTCTATTTGACAGCAACTTGCATCATTTCAAATAACTCTGTTACAAGTAATTTTATCAACTTAAAAAACAGAGATATGAAAGCAAATTTGAAAGTACATTTCTACTTAAGAAAGACCGATGAAAAGAAAAACGGTGAATGCCCCGTAATTGGCAAAATCACCATTGGCAAAGACGTGGCACAATTCAGTGCAAAGATTACTGCCAAAGCATCACTTTGGGATGTTGTTTCAGGTAGAGTAACAGGAAAAAGCAAACACGCTACCGAAGTAAATAGCACACTGGATAAAATGGCTGTGGCAATAAGTACTAATTATCGAAAACTACAAGAGTACAGAACCAATGTAACCGCCAGTGATGTGAAGAACACCTTTCAAGGTATCGCATCCGAACAAGAAACATTAATCAAGTTCTTCACGTATCATAATGAAGAATTTAAGAAACGTGTTGGCGTGAACCGAGAGTTATGCACATACCAGCAACATGAAATCTCATTGCAGCACCTTAAGCGGTTTATGTCACTGAAATATAAACTATCAGACATTCCATTTACCCAATTAGATTTTTCTTTCATTGAAAAATATGATTACTATCTGAGGATAGAGTTACAAAGGATGCCGAATACTATATTAGGAATAATGGCTCATTTGCGTAAAATGATAAAATATGCCATTGGAGAAGGCATTATAACCCATGATCCGTTTGAAGGGTATTCGCCTGAAAAACCAAAACTCACACAAAAATATCTAACCCGTGATGAGCTGCACAAAATAATAAACACCCCATTAGACCACCCTTGTAGGTATCTAACCCGTGATATGTTTCTGTTTTCAGTTTTCACAGGTTTAGCATACAGGGATATTTGCAACCTCACAGAAAAAAAATATAGTAAGAGCTTCGGACGGTGTTCTGTGGATAGAAACCAGCCGACAGAAAACAGGAACACCATGTGAAATTCCATTAATGGAACTCCCTTTGCAAATCATAGAAAAGTATAAAGGATTAGCATCTGACGGTAAATTACTACCAATGCTTAGTTGTGGCAGATTAAATAAGAATCTCAAAATTATCGCTGAAATATGCGGTATAAAACATAAACTAATTTTTCATGCCGGGCGACATACTTTCTCGACCGAAATTTGCCTCTCGCAAGGAGTGCCAATAGAAACAGTCAGCCGTATGTTAGGACATCGGGATTTACGCTCAACACAGGTTTATGCAAAAATCAACAACAACAAAATATCGGAAGATACCGACAAACTGGAAAAACGGATAAAAAGTAAATTCCGTTTGGCAGGCATAGAAGAATAAAAATATCATTAAATACAGTTATCATTATGGAAACAAAGACATCAATCAAACGGAGTACGTTTGCTATATTATTTTATCTCAATACTTCAAAGCCCCGTAAAGATGGAACTTGTCCGATTGTCGGGCGTATCACGATAGACGCTAAATCCGTACAATTCAGTACAAAGATAAATCTCTCTCCCTCTGATTGGGACACAAAGAAAGGACGGGCGAAAAAAGAAAGAAAAGAACTAACACAGATAAATAAGACACTTGACCGTTTGGAAGAACAAGTAAAAACGCATTATTCCAAAATTGTAGAAATAGAAGGATATGTAACAGCCGAAAAGGTAAAAAATACCTTATATGGTATAGGAGCTAAAGCAACGAACTTGTTACAACTCTTTCAGGAACATAACGAGGAATTTGAAAAACGTGTCGGTGTGAACCGTGTTTATTCGACCTATTGCCTCTATTTATCTGTATATAAACATCTTTCTAATTTTATTCTATCTCGCTATCAAACCGAAGATTTACCTTTAGTCAGTCTAAATCATAAGTTCATCAATGATTATGACTTTTATCTAAGAGTTGAAAGAAAAATGTCAGCACACACAGTCTTGAATCATATTATTATTTTGAAGAAAATGATAAGGCGATCTATTAATCAGGGTACTCTAAAGCGTAATCCGTTTATCAATTTTATATCGGAAACACCACAAAGATTACACAGGCATTTGACGGAAGAAGAGTTTCAAAAGATACTCACCACTCCTGTAGCATCCTATAGATATAGCCGCACAAGAGATTGGTTCGTTTTCTCAACGTTTACAGGTTTATCCTATGCGGATATGTGCGCTTTATCTATCAATAACTTAATAGAGGAACAAGACGGTAGTACATGGATAAAAATCCCACGTCAGAAAACAGGTACAGTATGCAGTATTAAACTGTTAAGTATTCCTTTCCAGATTATAAAGAAGTATGAGAAAGAACGAAAAAGTGATAAAGTATTCAATATGATTAACCGTCCCAGCCTTGCCGTAAATATGAAAGGACTTGCTAAGATATGCGGAATCGAGCGTGATTTAACCTACCACATGAGCCGTCATACTTACGGAACTCTGATAGGAGTTTCGCAAGGTGTACCAATAGAAACTGTTTGTAAACTGATGGGACACAGGTCTATTCAAACAACACAAATTTACGCAAAAATCACTAATCAGAAAGTAAATGAGGATATGAAACAGTTATTTATTAAAATAGGGGATAAATATCAATTGATAAATGATGATAAAATTGAATTTTCCCATAATCAATTTTACAAGTAATATTTTAGATGTAAACTATTTAGTGTAGTGCAAATTAACTATCTTTGCAAAAAGAATTAATGTTTGTTTTATGGAAGAAGCAATAAAAGAAGATAAGTTAAGCAGTAAGGCAATAAATAAGCCTTTAGTATTTATCTCACATGATACAAGAGATGCGGAACTAGCTGAAGCCTTTAGTAATTTATTGAAAAGCGTCAGTGCAGGAGTTTTGAAATCATTTAGGACTTCAGATAAGAAAGGTACGCAAGGAATTGAATATGGTGTAGAATGGTATCCCGAAATTATTAAGAACATTCAGGAAGCTTCTGATGTTGTTTGCTTACTGACTCAAAATAGCGTAAATAGACCATGGATTCTTTTCGAAGCTGGTATGGCTAAAGGGAAACTGAATACACCAATATTAGGAGTAACATTGGGAATATCATTAAAAGATGCTATTACAGGTCCTTTTGCTCAATTCCAAAACTGTGGCGATGATGAAGAATCATTGATAAAACTTGTTTTTCAATTAGTTGATAGAATACCTAATTCAGAACCTGATGAAGAAACAATAAAATTTCAGGTTGGGAAATTTAAGTCTAAAGTTGAATCCATACTACAAAGCAAAACGGTAAAAACATCTAAAAAAGAAGCACAAGAGGAATTGAAAGAAAATTCTACAGCGAAATTATTTGAAGAAATAAAAATGATGTTTCAAGATTTACCTTCTAAAATCCAAAATAACGTAAGAATGGATTCAAGAGAACGCAGAAAGAGAAAAATCCATCCGATGATGATAGAAGAATTGTGTCATTTACCTTGCAAAGGCTCAATGGGCTTAATCGCTGCACTTTCATTATATAAGGAAACTTCTCTTTCATGGATTTATGATGTTGGAATAGAGACCATAAGAGAAATAGAAAAGAAAAAAAGTATTTCTGAGAAACAGAGGATTTTATATGAGTTTGAAGAAGCCTTAAACTTTTCTACACATAATTCGATGGCGCATGAGCTATCTATAGATTCTAAAGATGACTATTATCTTATGCGTGAAATACCAATGGTATTAATAAAGAATATGCATAGAATATTGCTTAAGGAAGATAAATGACTTTCCGAAGTCAGACTAAAACATTAACAAAGATAAGCTCCGCATCCAGTCCGTTCAAGTCCAAGCCCTAAAGGGTTAAGCTGAAAATCTCCACACCTGCGCTACGCTTCGGGTAGTATTTTTAGCTTAAGACTTGCACAGACTGGCTGCTACACTGATAGAGTTAATGTTATTAATCCGTTTCGGAAAAATATGTTTTTGAATTGAGTTGTTTAATAAACCCAACCTTTGAGCAATATTAACAGCCTCGATAGAATTGTTTGCTTTTAATTTGAGTAGAATGTTTTGTCTATGAGTGTTTATTGTATTGATACTGACATTCAGATAGTTTGCAATTTCTTTGCTTAATAAACCTTGTTTCATTAATTGCAAGACGCTCAATTCTCTATTTGTCAATGGTTCTTCTAAGGTATCAGACAAATCAATAAATACCTGTTCTCCTGTTTCAAAATTATAGAGGTGACTTTTGGTTGTTTCTGATTCATGGCTTGCATCAACATCTATAACCGATAACATAAGCCATATATTACCTGACTTATCCAATTCTATTGCTTGCTCCTGCTCAATAATACGGATATATTCGCCACGTACATTTTTTACTCGCATCTCATGTACCATCTTGTGCTTCATTTTTTCTTCAGCGGAAAGACTACTTAATAAGGAATAGATTTTCTTTCTAACAAGCAAGCCATAATGTATATCACCTGGATGCATAATCTCTAAGACTGGTTCATGTCCATTGATAAATAACCTCTTAGAGTCAATCCCGTATGATTGAGGAATATTATCTGATACAAAAACGAATTTTTTAGTACAGCAATCAAAGACTAACACTATACTATGTGCGAGTTCTGATAGTTTGAGCCAATCTGCTTTTCGCTGTTCTATAACAGAGTAATCCAACTCGTCAATAAAAGCACCTGATGTTGGCAGAATATTTTCGATTACTTTTTCTATTTTATCTATTGATTGACTTCTCATATTTCACATTTTCAGATTGTTACGTCTTGTCTCATTATAAATGACTATTGTAACAGTTAAGGCTTGCCTGTAACTTTGCACAAAGTTAATAAATTAATAATGAATAAAATGTGTAGGATCACATATCGTTAGTCATGCTAATAATAAACAATTAAAAACTATCAATTATGATTCAGAAAGTTAAGCTAACAACACGTGAAGGTAAAAAAGTTATGGGCTGCCGAGTTATTGTTACTTCGGATTTTCATTCTAGTATAGAGAATATATGGAATAAAATTCAGGATGTCGATACTTTAAGAGAGATTTGTAAACCTAAAGCCAGCTTTATTTCTTGTGATAACTCTCCTATGTTGTGGAAAGAGGGTAAATCCTTTGTTTTTAAGTTGCTCTTACATGGCTTTTTACCAGTAGGCAGGCATACAATAAACGTTGTCAAGATGGATAAAGTATCACGAGAAATAGATACAGAAGAATATAACGATACTGTAATTATTTGGAATCACTATATTAAGATGGAGGAAATAAGCCAACAGCTAACCCGATATACTGACACTGTAGACTTATATGCAGGCTGCTTTACACCTATTGCTGCATGGTGGACTTTAAAATTCTATAAACATAGACAATGTAAATGGCAAATAATTGCGAAGAGTTTATAAATTCATATCGAATGATAAAAACAGAGAGTCATGTCAGATTGGGATTTAACTGAAAAGCGTATATATAAATTGCTAAGACATCCATACCAATTAGATAAGTCTGTTGCTGAAGATATGGCTTCTGCTTATTTGGAATTTGTAGAGGAACTCTTTGATTACCTGAATAGGATAAGCGACAATAAAATACGTATAAGACAGCTTAATATGAGTTACATTGACTTTGGGACACTTAAAGCATTGGAAGAATCATGCCCCACAGAAAACAGTAAGTTGAAATTGGTTTTCCTAGATAAGTTGTTATCATTGATAAATATGGAACAGGAATTAATCTATCGGCAGATGGAATATCCAAAATTCTTTATCAATATTGAATCTGAATGGAAATCACCATTTTATTTGAATAACGAAGTAATAAAACTCGTAGATATGATGGAGCTAGTCTGTGGTATCTTCTATATATCAGATGGTATTATCCGTATAGATCATAAGGAAATCTTCCTTAGTGATGTAGCACGTGTCTTTGAAAAGATGTTTAATATAAATTTTGGTGATATTTATAAGAAAGAAAGCGCAGTAATCAAACGAAAGCCAATGAAAATAACTGAATTTCTCGGTTCTTAGTCATTTTCGGTGCAGCAATTCCGTTTGACTTC
>UMJU01067809.1_pt1 | contig 23293 bp, 10 predicted proteins | sample 1966161 | NCBI WGS metagenome assembly UMJU01 (sample SAMEA4836156, study PRJEB28245) | human gut metagenome | biome: gut microbiome; material: fecal sample | place: Denmark | collected 2008 | reverse complement strand
CCCAACCACCACGTAGTTTCAGATTGCTGAATACCTTCTGGTCTTGCATAAAGCTTTCGCTGATGATGCGCCATGAAGCAGATACCGCGGGGAAGATAGCATATTTGTTTCCTTTGGGGAAGCGGGAAGAACCATCGGCACGGATAGATGCTGTCACATAGTAACGGTTGTCATAGTTATACATGATACGTCCCAAGTATGATATCAACGTGTTGTAGGTGGTAGTACCGTCACCTTTCTGATTCTGTGTACCGGCATTTACTTCCTGCATGATGTCCATATTGTTGGGCACATCGTCGCGTGAAGCCTTGGTCTGGAACCATGCAAAACGTTCTGCTGTGAAACCACCCATTATATTGAGGTTATGCTTTGAAGCAAAAGTGTCAGAATAAGTTGCAGTATTGGTCCAGTTCCAGTCGAGCCATTCTTGCATCTCACGGGAAACATTACTCAATGTAGATTGTTCCAAAGCGTCGATATAGAATTCGGGTGTGAATCCATCCGAGCGACGGAAGTGGGCATTAGCTCCGAATTGTGTACGTAAGGTAAGCTTTTCAATCGGATTTACTTGTAAATAGGTGTTTACAATGGCACCCATTTCACGTGAATGTCCATTCTGGCGTGACAACGAACCGGCTGGGTTCCATTCCTGATTGTTGTAAGAACGCTGATAGTTGTTAAACTCATTGTCCACCCATTGATCTTGTGGTTTAAATACAGGAGTTGTCGGATCCATGGACATAGCAGCTGAGAAAAGGTTGGGAGTATCATCCCATGATTCTACGCGCGGTGCAATGTCAAAACCCATTTTTACGTATTTGTTGAAGGTATATTCCGTATTGAGACGTGCATTGATTTTATCCCAGTATCCGTAGTCGTATTGTGAATTATTACGGAAATAACCTAAGCTAAGATTATAAACCAATTTGTCATTACCACCGGAGATGTTGAGTGAGTAATTCTGTACTAAAGCAGTCTTATTGATTACCTCATCCCACCAGTCAGTACCATTCGGATTGGTAGTGGCACCGGTGTCATTCCAGATAGAGGTACCTCCATCATTTGTATAGCGGGTATTGAACACTTCTTTGTATTCGGCAGCATTGGCCATCTTGGGTTTAGCTAACGTTTGGAAACCTGCCGATGCACTGAAACTGATATTTGTTTTTCCGGCAATACCTTTCTTGGTAGTAATCAGGATCACACCGTTAGAGGCACGCGTACCGTAGATAGCAGCCGCAGAAGCATCCTTTAGAACTTCCATGGACTGGATATCATTACTGTTTAGGAAGTTGATGTTCGTACCTACCGGCATACCATCTACCACGTAGAGCGGATCGGTTCCGTTAACTGTAGTTACACCACGGATCAATACTTTAGGTTGTGTACCCGGACCACCACCGCTGGTTACCTGTACACCGTTGATCTTACCTTGCAAGGCGTCCATAGCATTACCGGTTACAGTTTCGGTGATTTCATCGCCTTTCACTGTAGCGATGGAACTGGTCAGGTCGCTCTTTTTCACGGCACCATATCCGATAACCACCACTTCGTCCAGTAGTTCGGCAGATTCCGACAACACAACGTTGATGGTGGTCTGTCCGTTTACTTTGATTTCTTGTGTCTGGTAACCGATGGTAGAATACACAAGTATAGCGTTTGCAGGAACATTCATCAGTGTATAATCACCATCGATGCCTGTGATGGTACCTGTTCCACTGCCTTTCACTTGAATTGTAGCTCCGATTAAGGGTTCCTTATCCGTAGCTGAAGTCACTATACCTTTTACTGTTATCTGTTGTGCATAGCTGCATATTGACAGTAACAAAAGACATGCAATTAATAGTTGCTTTCTCATTTGTCAGACTATTATTAGGTTAATTTACTCGTACTAATTTCGCTCTACCCAGGTGGGAATCAAACCAGAATTGATAGGTGCCGGTTACAGTCACTTTGGGTTTAGACCATACATCTTGTGTTGTAGTGGGGCCGGTGTAATTGGAATTTTTAAATGCACTTCCGGTGTAATAGCCGAATATTTCAGGCTCTTCTTCAGTATCGCTGCACCAGCGAACAAAGTTCCACCATTGGTCTGTGTGATAGTTGTGAATAATGAAGTTCATTGACTCTCCTGCTGTCAGTGACATAGGCTCATTGTAGAACAAGTGCGGGTTAGTGGCATCTTGTTTGAAAGAGACTACTCCGGTAGGATTGTCAGATGTCAGACCGAACGTAAAGTCCATCATCTCACCGCTGTTGTTGTTCCATTTATCCATGGTAGGTAAGCCGTATTTCATGCTTGCAGGCCATGGGTCTACAGCTTCTGCAAGTGAATAAGTTTCCATTTCATACGTCTTCAGCAAGATATTGATATTGATTTTATAGTATACATTAGCTTCTGTCAGTACAATTGGTTTAGCCAGTGCCGGATCATCGGTCAGCATGGCTTCATCTGTCGGATCAATACCATAACAAACAGGAGAAAAACTTGTCTTTTGCGGTAAGAAGAAGATTTCCGTATTAGCTTTCTGGCAATAATAGAGAGCTTGATATTGGAATTCGCCCACATGATCTATGCGCATCGGTACGCCGAATACATCGCTGTTTAGTTCTGCTTCGGTAGCTACGTCTGCCAGATACATCTTTTCGAAATCCTGCACATCGGTTACAGATACGGTACATTCTATCATTGTGCTTTTTCCTGTCTTGTCGACAGCAGTAAGTGTCATCGGATAGTCCTTCTTTTCATTAGGCATTGTGATGTTGAATGAGTGCTCAAAAGCTTTTTCACCATCAGCATCTATTTTCAGGTTTTCATATCCTTCGATGCCTTCGATATTTACCAATAGATAATCCAGTCCGCGGTCGTCAGTTATCGAGATATTCATGTTGAGTGTAGGGATTTCACCTTCTCTCAGCAATACGGTGACCATACCACCCTTTTCGGGTGCAATAACGAATACTGGATCTTCAAAGTCTCCGTCCAACGTTACAAGTACATCTTGTGAAACAGTACGTCCGCCTACGTCGGTTACGGTAACTTTTACGGTGAACTGTTCACCGATTTCATCCGGTTGAATTTTGAAGTCGTAGCTCAATTCGTAAGTTTCGAGAGGTTTCTCATAAATCTCGATCAAATCGATTGTTTTGTTGAGGTTCAGGTCGGCACATTGCAGTTGAATGGTTGAAATACCATCAGCATCTTTAATCGTTCCTTCCAGTGTAAATGTGCGACCATTTGCAGTCTGAATGTGTTCAAGTGTCATTTCTATGGAAGGTGCCTGTCCGTCCACATCAGGATAGCCATCGTCGTCGCTACATCCTGTAGTCCATAAAGTCAGTGATAAGAATGCCCAGAGTAGGGCGGCATTGAATAAATGCTTCTTCTTCATACATATTACTTTTAAAGTTAAACAATTAGATACATTCTTTACTAAAATATCACTTTTAGATAATGCAAATGTAAGCTATCTTAGTTTTCTTGAACTGCATAAATCTTGCAGTGAGGGGATGTAAATCTTGCAATGAACGATTTGTGTATCTGAAATAAAGAATTTATTTATACTTTTGGATTGCAATAGAAAATTGATGTCATGAAAAGCAGATTATTACTTTACTTACTGTTGTTACCTGTACTTCTGTCGGCACAACCTTATGCTGTCAGGCAATTGGGAATTGAGAAGGGATTATCCAATAACTATGTGGTTAGTATAGCCCAGGACAAAGAGGGCTTTTTATGGTTTGCGACTGAAGAGGGCTTGAATAAGTTCGATGGAACGCGCTTCATTACTTACTATAAGAATGAAACAAAGAATGGCTATGGCATTACGGGGAATGAACTGAACTGTCTGCTGGATGATCCGAAGGATTCCATCTTATGGATTGGCACACAGAGGGCGGGGTTGAATGCTTATAATTATGTAAAGGACACCTTTACATTCTACCGGCATAATGAGGCTGTGCCTGAAAGTATCATTACAGATGACGTAACCAATGTTATTGCCGCTGCTGATGGAAATCTGTGGGTGACAACTTATTGGAAAGGAATTGAATATTTCGATAAAGAAACCGGTCACTTTTCTCATTATAATACGGCAAATATACCGGGGCTTGTCAGTGATAACATCTGGACTGTTGCTGATGGGGGGAATGGTAAGTTATATGTAGGTCATGTCCATAATGGTTTTAGTATTCTTTCCATTAAAGATAAAAGGGCGAAGAACTTCGTGCATGATCCGGGTGATCCGTACAGCTTGCCGGGTAATGAAGTGAGATGCGTATATAAGGATCTGAATAATAATATCTGGGTAGGGACAAACAAAGGTCTGGCATTGTTTAATCCCGAATCAGAGAATTTCATCCAGTTTAATTCAGACGGGAATCTTTCGCACTATATCTACGACATTAAGCAGCTTGATGGGAATAAGTTGTGGATAGCTATGGAATTTGGCGGAATAGCCATAATGGATTTATCGCAGCGTTTGTTCCTGCTACCCGAACAGACTCAATTTCATTATATCAGGGAAGGAGATGACGGATACAGTCTCTCTAATTCAAGTACGAGGTGCATTTTTCAGGATTCATTCAAGAATATCTGGACGGGTGTATGGGGTGGTGGCATAAATTTCTTAAGCTATGAGCCACCTTTGTTTGGCGGTTATTACTATTCTCCCAATCAGAATTCAATGAGTCGCCTGAATAATAAAACGGCAAGCAGCGTTTGTGTGGATAGCCAAGGTAAATTGTGGATTGGAACAGATGGGGGAGGAATCAATGTCTTTGATCAAGGTAAACGGGTATCCGTTTATCAGGAAGAGATTGAAGATATGAGTGGAAACTCTGTGCTGGCCTCACTGCGCGACTCGGAAGATAATCTGTGGTTCGGCTTATTTATGGGTGGAGTGAATTATTACGATTCGAAGAGAAAGATATTCCACCGGAACTTCCTTAAAGAATTAGAGCACGAGGATATCCGTTCGTTCTATGAAGACAATCGGCATATTCTGTGGATTGGCACCAGTCGTGGTATCTACAAAGTTAGTCTGGCTGATAAGAAGATCGTGGGACATTATGAGTTTGAGAACAATCTGGTGCGGTGCGTTATGAAGGACTCTCAGGGACGTCTGTGGATCGGTTCTTTTGGGAGTGGCCTGGGGATAGGAGATGATGAGTTGCAGGATATCAAGCTCTTTAATATGGAGAACCTGTTCCCTTCCAATACCATCAATGCAATTTATGAAGACAGCAGGAAGAATGTATGGGTGGGGACAGGAGAAGGTTTGGTGTGTTTCTCTTCGCCATCCGATTGGGAATATAAGGTTTACCGCCGTGAAGAAGGCTTAACCAATACACATATACGTGCTATAACGGAAGATGCGAATCATAATATCTGGGTGAGCACCAATAAGGGAATCAGTTGTCTGTTGCGGGATAAGGATGTTTTCTATAACTATGACCATTGGGATAATGTGCCGATGGGAAATTTTATGAGTGGCAGTGTAGCTAAGGATCAGAATGGAGAGATTTATTTCGGTTCCATCAATGGACTTTGCCACTTCAATCCGGATTTTGTTCTGACAAAGCGTGAGTCTCCTGCGGCTGTTATCACGGAAATGAAGATATTTGCTCCTTTGGGTAATATGGGAGACAATGAAGAAGTGGTCAGTATTGACGGCCAGTCGAAAGTAAGGCTGAAGTATATGCAGAATAGCTTTAATATTACTTTTAATATACAGAACTATGCATTGGTCAACCAGGTGGAGTATGCCTATATGCTGGAAGGGCTGGAAGATGCATGGTATACGGTGACGGATCCCAATAGCGTTACCTTCCGTAATGTGCCTCCCGGTGATTATCATTTCATGGTAAAAACCCGTATCAAGAACCAGGAATGGTCGGATGAGGTTACAACTTTGGATATCCATATTGTTCCGCCTTTGTGGCTTACCTGGTGGGCGAAATGCAGCTATGTATTGTTGAGTGGAGCCATCCTGTTCTTCATTCTTTATGCTTACAAGAAGAAGCTTGATATGGAAGTTCTGTACGATCTGGAAAGAAAGAATCATGTGCAAGAGCAGGAACTGAATCAGGAGCGTCTGCGTTTTTATACCAACATCACGCATGAACTTCGTACACCGCTGACATTGATACTGGGCCCACTGGAAGATATGCAGAAGAGTAATTCGCTTTCTAACAAGGATGCCCAGAAGATATCAGTCATCCATCAAAGTGCCATACGATTATTGAATTTGATCAACCAGATACTGGAATTCAGAAAGACGGAAACACAGAATAAGAAGCTTTGTGTGGCTCATGACAATATTGCCAATCTGGTATACGAAATAGGACTTAAATATAAAGAACTGAATCGTAAGCCGGATATTGAGTTTCGCATCGAACTGGAAAAAGAGGATATGCCTCTATACTTTGATAAAGAGATAGTGACTATTATCCTGGATAATCTGATCTCTAATGCTATTAAATATACCGAGAAGGGTTCTATCACCCTGGGATTGCACAATGTGGTACGGAATAATATCAGTTATACTGAAATAAAAGTAAGTGATACAGGTTTTGGCATTACTCCTGAGGCATTACCCCATATCTTTAATCGTTATTATCAGGAAGGAGGCGATCATCAGGCTTCGGGTACCGGCATCGGCCTGGCACTGGTGAAAAATCTGGTGACGTTGCATGAGGGGGAAATAAAGGTGGAGAGTACCTTAGGCACAGGTAGTACCTTCTATTTCAGTCTATTGACTGATAATACTTATCCTCATGTATTACATGCCGATTCACCGGAAAGAACCGTAGATGAAAAGGAAGAAAAAGAAGAGATTCCTGAGTCAGCTTCCGGTGGAAAGCGTATTATGTTGATAGTGGAAGATAATCAGGACATCTGCAATTATATTGCTGAATCCTTCTCTGATGATTTTGAAGTGAAAACAGCGGCGAATGGCGAACAGGGGATGGAGCAGGCATTAAATAGTATTCCTGATATCATTGTGAGTGATATCATGATGCCTGTGATGAATGGAATTATGATGTGTAAAATATTGAAAGAAGATGTGCGCACCAGTCACATTCCCATTATTCTGTTGACTGCTAAAGATTCGTTGCAGGATAAAGAAGAGGGATATCAGGTGGGAGCCGATTCTTATCTGACGAAACCTTTCAGTGCTACTCTCCTGCATAGTCGTATCAACAATTTGCTTGAATCCCGCAAGCGGCTGACAGAGCGTTTTAATACCAGTACTCCACATCATAATATGGATGAGAAACGTGCTTTATTGGCAGAGTCTTTGAATAAACTGGATAATGAGTTTATCGAGAAGATAAATCAGCTGATAGAAGCCCGGTTGTCATCCGAGAAGATTGACATAGGTTATCTGGCTGATAATATGTGTATGAGTAAGTCTACGCTGTATCGCAAGATGAAAGCTTTGACAGGCTTGTCTACCAATGAATATGTTCGTAAGATAAAAATGCAGCATGCTGAACGGTTGCTTCTGGAAGGCAGGTATAATATCTCCGAAGTTGCTTTCAGGGTAGGTATAAACAGCGTGGTTTATTTCCGGCAATGCTTTAAGGAAGAGTTTGGGGTATTGCCCTCAGAGTATTTGAAACAATAGTGCTTTGTCGCACCTCTATTTGTTCTATTTTGTTTCTTCCTATTGAAACAAAAGTGCCTTGCCTATGGAACAAAAGTTTCACAGGCAAGAAACGAAAGTTTCACAGATAAGAAACAAAAGTCTCACAGGTAAGAAATGATGGCTGATCAATAATGCTTGTAGTTATCATTAAATATTCGTGCTTAATTATCTGATACTATCTGTCATCCTGAGCTTATCGAAGGAGCTCATTCTCTTCATCATTTCAAGAGAGGAGATACTTCGACTACGCTTAGCATGACAGATACTCCCAAAGCATAAACTAATTATGCTCACTTGCTTATCATTTCATTGAAGAAATTTATTTCTCTTCGAATGTATTGAAAGAGTGCGGTTGAAGTTCAATGTTCAGGTAACGGTCCCGCAACTTCACAGTTACTTTTTTAGCCTCATCATTAAAGTTTCCGGCTATCACAACCTTTTTCTTTTCTGGAGTTTCCACTACCAAGACCGGTGTTCTTCCTTCTGTTGAAGGCTTGTAGGCTATAACGCGTGAACCGGGTGTTACGAACTGGCTATAATGTCTTACTGCATAATACTCCGGTGTAAGAGTTGCCGTACGGGATTTTGAATCAATATGTATCAAAGCATTCTGTTTCCAACCCCAGGGACTTTCACCGTTATCGCAGAGGGTATTGTTCCAGAAGGTGTACTCTTCGCAGCCATTACCCAGGTAGTGGTTAATCAGATGAAAGGTGTGTTCGCCCGCTCTCCAGTCGAAGGTGCCCCCACCGCATTCGCTTTCCGTCTGCATATACTTGTACTGGGGGTATTTGGCACGTATTTTAGGCAGTATCTGTCCTCCTTCCCACTGAAAGCCAACTCCCTGAACGCTTTGCGGCATGCGTGGATCGGAAAGTATTTTATCAACATAGTCATAGCGGTTGGTATTGAAAGTACCAAGGTAGAGAGCTACTTCCGGATGATGTTTCTTTAATGTGGGCGCCAGATACTCTACGTTGAAACGTACGGTACCCTCAGCTGTCCAGGCACAACCGGGATACGGGGTATAACTGTATGCTTCATTCTGATACATGATCATATCGATGGGAATTCCTTGTTCTTTATAAGCATCAATGAACTTACAGAAGAAGTTGGCATAAGTTTGCAGATAGCGTGGGTCCTGAATCATGTAGTCATTCACTGCGAGTTGTCGGGGGAAGACGTTATCGCGTGTCTCCGTATTATCCTCATAGAGTACTACATCAGACAGAGGCGACATCTTATTAGTCCTGTCACTGCGAACCGGATAGTCATTGTTAATTTTCATCCAGCTGGGAGGTGACCAGGGAGACATCCAGAAAGTCATATCCGGATTATACTTTTGCGCTGCACGGACAAAGGGGATAATAGCCAGTTTATCACGGTTGATATTGAAATACTTCAGTTGGAAGTCGCCTGATACTTCGTCGCAGCTATACCAGTCGCGGGCATAGTCATTGGCATTCATCGAAATACGGCCTCTGTTGAAACGAAGTTCTCCTTCAGGGGAAAACATTTTCTTCAACAGGTCGTCCTGTTCATCACGGGTGAGCATGTTCAAGGCATCCCAGCACAGTTCGTTGAAGGTGGTTCCCCATGCTTTGAATGTGGTGCCTTCTTCCGTTCCGCTGATATCTAAAAGCGGGGTTTGGCCGGCGCTCGATTGTAATTTCACTTTTGATTGTTTCCAAGTGTTGCCTTCTGTACTGCTGACCCAGTTGAAATTCTGGGCATAGGTATTAATAGCCAAAGCGGTGAGACAACACAAGAACACTCTTTTGATGTTTTTTTCTCTCATGATAATAGTTCATTTATGTAATTAATAATTCACCACGGATTACACTGATACTCACAGATTGTTTATATTGAAGAAGCAAGTATCTGTTTTTATCTGTATAATCTGTGGTGGTTTTTAATATATCCTTTCCGGTTACGATTATTCTTCGCTTGCCGTTGCCGATATTAAATAGGCTTCCACTTCATTCCCATTCACCTTGCATGTAAAGCTGAATGTTTTGTTTTGAGGATCGTAGCTTCCGCTTCCCTCTGTAACATTCAGGTTCTTCCATCCGGCAAGGCTGAGTGTGTTATCTTCGTTCACTGTAATGGTGAGTCCGGTATCTTTCGCTCTTGCCAGTTCCTCAGTGCCTGTATAATAAATACGAATTGTGTTCTTGTTTACGGCAACGGCATTACGAATCAAACTAAAGGAAGCTCCGTTGTTGGTACCGATGTAATTGTAGTATCCCGAGTAGTTGTTGTAGGTCTTTATAGCGAACAGAACCACTGTTTCAGCTTGTGCAACAGGGTACTCTTTGCAAGATTCCATTTTCAGCGGAAGGGCGTATAAGGAATCACAATGTAATCCTTCCGGGTGGATGGCGACAGGGATGCGGGCATAAGATTCTCCGGCACGGATCACTGCATTCATTGAAGATATGTTGTAATTGGCCGCAGGAAGTGCCTGATATTGGATTTCCGTACTCGATTTATATTTTTGATTGTAAGAAGTGATGCCTGAGGGATCTTCAATTAATGTACAGTGAATGTCCCCATCCGGATTCAATGAGCCGCTGGTGCCTACCGATACGAAAGTTTCTGCACTTTCGTCCGCATAGTTGACGTTGCGGGTCACTAATGCTCCTTCTTCTCCGATACCTACCAGATAGGCTTGTTTTATATACTGTTCCTCTTCCCAAACATTGGTGTTCTCACATCCGGTGAGTACAAAGAGCGAACCTATTGCTAATGAAAATAAAATATGCTTTTTCATAATTGTCTTAATATTAAAGTTAATTACCAGCCTGGATTCTGAACCAGTTTTGCATTATGATCCAACGTTGTCTGTGGGATGGGGAAGAAGTACATCTTCTGTGTAAATACACGCTTCTGTATTCTCTCTGAATCCCATATTGTACGGGTGTAGAATCCGGTACGGTTATTTACTCTGGCTTTGGTGTTCCAGCCGATAATCTTTGTATTATAAGCTGCGTCCGCATCGCCCCAACGGCGTAAATCATGGTAGCGAAGCCCTTCGAGGGCAAACTCCACTTTACGTTCCTGCTTAATAGCTTCACGCATATCGTCTCTACTGTTCAGTTCGGCATCGGTAATGCCCGGCATACCGGCACGATAACGTATCATATTGAAATACTTCTTTATTTCTTCTGTATTACGGGTCACGGTGATACCTGTGGCTTCATCCGTATAACTTCCTTCCAATTCATTTAATGCCTCTACATAATTGAGGAGGATTTCCGCATAGCGGAATACGGCAAATGTTTTGGCACGGCAGGAACCTTTCATGTTATCTTCCTGATTGATGTATTTACGGAGAGTATAGCCTGTACGGTTGTAATTGTCCGGGTATTCGGGAAGCGGGCCTGCATTACCATCAGAGTAATAAGTCACTTCTACATTGGTCACCGGGTCATTGCCTACATAAGAAGTTCCAGGCCAGATACAATGATTATATCCTATGGTTGCGTAAAAGCGAGGTTCACGGTAAGCATCTACTTTGGCTACATTGCCATTCACGGTATAGCCGTCAGATACCCTGTAAGCAATATCTATCGGATCACCTGCATGAGAGGCATCAGGGTAAGGATAGTTTGCGCTGGAATGGTGGATGTCATATCCATCTATCATTTTATAGGAATCAATCAAATCCATACAGAGGTTTATACCGTTGGCACCTCCCAGAGCGGTAGGGGTCGCCAGCCATTGAGGAGAGTTCTCTTTCACTATGGCATTGCAATAATAAATATATTCCGGAACTAACTCTGCATTCACAGAACCATCGAACAGGCTCTTGTAAGATGCGTAAGGATCGATATTACCGGCCCCGTCAGGGAAACTGGCCTGTGAAATATTGGACGGGAGTTCCTGTGTTCTTTCTGTACGGGCAGTTGTAAAGAGTGCGTATTTTCCCATATCAATGATTCGTTTGGCAGCTACAGCGGCTACACCCCATTTAGAGTTATCGTTGTTTTGAGAAATGAAATTCCGCCCATCGGCTGTTTTCCAGTCCGCATAGCGGGTATTTCCGTTATACCATGGGCTTGCCGCATAAAGGCGTAAGCGAGAGATTACCGCTAATGCTGCACCTTTGCTTGCAATATACTGGAATTGTTGTGTACGGGAATCCGGGAGGAATTCCGCCGCCTTTTCCATATCACTACAGATGTAGTCTATGCACTCATCGTATGTGCTTCGTTCGATAGAGGCTTCGTCGGATGGGGTATCGGCATCGAAAGGCTTGTCGGGAACGATAGGCACCGGTCCGTATTGGCGCAGCAAACTGAAATAGAAATATCCGCGCAAGAAGTAAGTGCGTCCTGTATAGTCACGGCGTTCCATATCTGACAAATCTTTACATTCGCTGATGCGGGTCAACACGATGTTGGCTTTGCGGATACCTTTATAAAAGCTTCCCCAGTTATTATAGTTCGCGCTTTGGGGAGTTTCATCTCCCAGCAACAGAGCCATTGCGGCATGTCTGTAAGGGTCTTTCTCATTTTTCCCATAATCGTCCGCCCACGATGCGAAGCATTCGTCGGAACCCATGCCGAACGGGAAATAAGAGGAGGTGAACAGTTTACTTTCATCCGGTAGTATGGTGGCAATGCCATTAATGTATTCATTGACGCGAACTTTACTTTGAAAGATTGAATCAATATTTGTCTGGTCGTAGAAGTAAGAATCCACATCCAGATAAGACTCGCATGAGGTTAATCCGAGACTCATCCCTGCCCAGATGGATATGCCGCAAAGAAGAGCTTTAAATGTATATTTGGTATTCATAATCATATCGTTTTTTAGGTTTAGAACTGAAGATTTGCCTGTATGGTAAATACACGTTGCAGCGGGTATACCGCACCGTTGTCGGATGCTTGTGCCGGATCCCATAGTTTGATTTTGTCCCAGCAGTGAAGATTATCACCGATCAAGCTGATCTGGCAACCTTGCAAGCCGATCTTTTTGAAGCATGGCAGAGTGATGTCATACATAATCTGTACATTCTTCAAGCGTACATAAGATCCGTCTGCAATCCAGAATGTGGATGCCTGATTATTGTTTTTGTTTTCTCCGTAGGTGAGACGCGGAAAACGGGCATTCGGATTCTCCGTGTCTTTGGTTCCGGAATAAGAAGCCGGTGTCCAGCGATTGCTGGCGTCTGCTACAATGCTGAGTACGTTTCCTGTTTGCCCACCGTTGAAAGGGTGAAAACCACTGCCTCCATACAGAAAGTTCACTTGGCCTACTCCTTCAAGCAGGGCACTTACAGTCAGTCTTTTCCAATGGAATTCCAGACCGAAACCGTATTGCAGACGTGGAACATTGGAGTAGCAGATAGGTACTTCATCGTAACTGTCAATTTTACCATCGCCATTGATATCTTTGTATTTGATATCACCTGGCATTACACTGGTTACGAAGGTTTGTTTGGGGCTTGAATCAATATCTGCCTGGTCTTTGAATAGTCCTAAGGCAACTAATCCGCGTTGAGTTCCCCAAGGTGTTCCTTTCCATGCTTGGTAGGGATATTTAATTCCGCTTTGTTCGTATTCAAGCAGTTTATTGTTAGAGTAAGTGAAGTTGGCGCGTCCTGTCAGGCTCATATCATTTTTGAACCGGTAAGTGTATGAGATGTTACCATCCGCTCCCCAACTTTTCATTTCGCCTACGTTTGCCCAAGGCAGCGTAGCCAATCCCATTTCATCGGGAATACTTGCACGTTGCTGGAAAATTCCCGTACGGCGTTCACTGAAAAAGTCGACTGTAAACTCCACACTACTATTAAATAGTTGTCCGTCAATACCTATATCGAACTTCTTTGCTTTTTCCCAGCGTAAGTTTTGGGACGCCTCCTGGCTTTCTGCTATATTCTTGCCACTTCCCCAGATACCGGCTCCACTACCTTCGGTCATGGTAGAAAGGAACGGAAAACGTGTGTCGTTACCAAGTCGGTCGTTACCTACGATACCATACGAAGCTCTGATCTTGAAGAAATTGATAAAAGACAAGTTCTTCTGCACCCATTCATATTGTGTAGGTACCCAACCTGCTGAGATGGCTGGAAATACGCCGAACTTCTGTCCTTTCTCAAATGCTTCTGAACCGGTATAGCCGATGTTACCTTCCAGGAAATAGGTATCCTTGTAAGAGTAGGTTGCACGCCCAGCCAAACCTGTATACCGTTTTGGGATAGATGCGATAAGTGTTTGCGCTTCACCGGTTATGAAGTCTTCCATATAAAAATCGGCTAATCCGGTTACGCGATGATCATTATTGAACAGGCGGTTATAGTTAACACGGGCGTCAAAATAGATTTTCCGTGTAGACAGATTGGTAGACTCGTATTTATCATCTGTTTTGGCTACTTTTTCTATCAGATTTAAGGAGCCGTCTTTGTTTCTTCCTTGTGCATAGTAGAGCGCCGGAGTTTTTGTTTGAGACTGTGTTAAGGCTGAGTAATTATTGATTGACATGGTGGCTTCTGCCTTCAGACCTTTTATCCATTGGTCAAAATCTTGTTCAAGGCGTAGGCGGATACTACTTGTCGTTTCATTTTTCTTCTTATAACCTGTATAGTTTAGTAAGATATATGGGTTCTGTTGGTCAGCACTGGCACCGTAGGCTGGAAGCGAACCATCCGAATAAAGTACCGGAACGGTCACAGGGGTCAGGTTGGCTTGTGTTTGCCACAAGGCTTTCGTATCATTGGCATATCCGGGGAAAGAATTGGTTACAATCTCTGTTGATAAGCCCAGCTCAATAATAGTACTTTTGGTTAGGTTAGCATCGATATTTGCGCGAAAATTGTATTTATTATAACCTACACTGTTATCATAGTTTTTAATTCCTTTATCTTGCTTATAGATGGCATCCTTATGTTGAAGACCCACACTCATGTAGTAACGTGCATTCGTTCCACCACCATTGATACTAATGTGATGCTGATTGTTCCATACATAATCTTTCAGCATAACATCACGCCAGTTTACATTGGGATATAAATCCGGGTCCAGTCCTGTTTCTATCAGATTTAACTCGGCATTACTGTATACGGGACGGCCACCTCGTACGACGGAGGCTTCGTTGGCTAGTTGTGCGTACGTATATCCGTCCACATATTCGGGATTGCGTGCAGAATAGGAAAGCCCGACATTACTTTTCACACTGATATTCAGTTTACCCGATTTACCGCGCTTTGTTGTAACGAGTACCACACCGTTGGCACCGCGTACACCATATACAGCTGTAGAGGAAGCATCTTTCAGGATGGTGAAGCTTTCAATATCGGCAGGATCAAGTATATTCAGGTCGCCTTCCACACCGTCAATCAACACTAAAGCGGATGCACCTGCACCGAAAGTACTGATACCACGAATCCAGAATTCAGAAAAGTCATTGCCAGGCTCGCCGCTTCGGGTTACGGCAATGATGCCCGGTACACGACCTCCCAGCATGTTTGTTACCGAGGATGAAGGAACCTGTAAATCGGATGCCTTTACGTTAGTTACCGCACCTACTACCGAGATTTTACGTTGAGTACCGCGACCTACAATCACTACCTCATCGGTTTCATTTACAATTTCTTTCAGTGCAATCTTTTGCTTGGTTTTATTTCCGTTTACCACCAGTTCCTGGGGTGCATAACCTATGTAGGTAAACACCAATACTGTATTGGCGGGAACATTGTCCATGCGGAAATTACCATCAACATCCGTGATAGCTCCTTTGGAAGGATTGTTTTTATATTGAATCGTAACACCGGGTAATTCTTCACCTTGCTCCGTCATCACAATACCGGATACGGTGAAACCATTCTGTGCGGCAAGTGGAAACACACTTGCAAGCAATAGGAATGAAAGTATAAGGAAAAATCTATTTTTCATATATTAGTTTATTTATTGATTTACGGGAAGGAGTTTATTCTATAGCGAGTTTGCGCACATTCAATCCTGCACCTCCGGCTATATAGAAGTTTTCTTCAGAATCCATAGCTATATCTTTGGGATATAGGAATGTACATTCCAGTGGAAGTCCGTCTGTTTCGGTCTCGCCCGACATGGTGCCGCCGGCAGCAATTGTTACGTAGCCATCCGGGTAGGATATCTTTCGGATGGATTGTCCGCCTGCGTTTACTACATATATGTTGCCTTCATTGTCAACAGTTACTCCATTTGGCCAGGCAAACTGTATGTCTTCCCGATAACCTTCCGTATTGGTCTGGTTAGGCCAGCCGTTTCCGGCATATCTTTCGTCCGACCATGTGCCGTCAGCGTTCTGCTTAATCCGGTATACAGCATGTGTCCTGTCTTCTGCAAAATAGAAGCAATCTTCTACACGGCTATAAGCCAGATAGCTACAATGATCGGAAACCCAAGCTTCAAAGTCCCAGCGGTGTTCAAGGAGTTTTTCTACTTTGTACTGTCCGCTATCATCTTTCTCTGTCAGATTGATACGTACGAAGATCCCCAGGTGATTTCTTGTATAGAGGTATTTTTCTTCATCGTCAATAACGCAGGACCAGGTTTCACCATTGTTGGCGGATAATTCGGTGATACCTTCGCGCAATAGCTCCGGCTGCCAGCTATTTTCACGGCGCAGGATATATACTTTAGCTGATTTGACATCAATAAAGTACATTTTATCACGGGTTTTATTGATTGCAGGTTTACCTGCTTTGAATCCGCTTATCAGGGTTGTAACCAGGTTCTCGCTCTCTGAAATCAGGCGTACCCGTTGTTTATCCGACTCTACTGCTACAATGTTATCTCCTGCCACTATACCGACAGCAAATACATTATTGAATAGTGCATCGTAGATGTTTCCATCGGTATCTCCTCTTTTATTGTAGGTTCCGCAAACTGTAGAAACTTTCTGTACCTGCGTGTAGGCAAATGTCTTGTCGATGGTAAGCTCTTTATCGCCTACAACGACTTTAACAGAATTATTACCGCCCGGTTGTTTTGGTACGGTACAGTAAATAGAAGTTCCGTCACTTGATATGATGTTAGCCTCTTTGGTATCGGCAAAGATCACTTTCATCTTGGACAGGTCTGTACCGAAGTTTCCCTGAACAATGATTTTGTCACCTATTCCTCCTTTTTCCGGGATAAAGCCGGTCAGTACCTGAGGCTTTGAGGGATCATACTTGTTGGTGATGACGGGATGTTTCACGATGTCTTCATTGCTACAACTGCTGATGAAGAACAGGGCCAGCAACAGCCAGCTTTTTCTTTGGATTGATTTAAGAAATTTGTCTTTCATATATATTATTATTAAAAGGATTGGTCACTGAAACTCTTTATCCTTGTTGTTGATTTACGGTCTTTAAGGCCGATGCAAATAAATATAGAAAAGAGCAGGGAGGAGTACTCAAATGAAGCAGAAAGGGGTACAGAGCGGGGAATGCGTTATTTGTATACCTTAACTGCGTCAAAAATACACTTAAAAGTAGATGGTAAATATGCCTGGTTCAGGTATGGTTTCGAAATGGATTGATATGAGGGATTTATTTTGTGAGAATCCGTGTGTTTTTTTATATGTATTCATTGTATTCCATGAATAAATGATATCTTTGGAAGTTTAAAATTTGTAATTTATATAGGACTATGAGTGACTTGGGAGACATTGACAAAACATTGCGCTCTGGTGATGCGGATCATGATATGACTCTCCGCCCAGCAGATAGTGCGGATAAGACCCTGCGTACCGAACAGCAAAAAGATATTGAGATTATCGCCCGTCAACGTGATATGGAGTATTCAATTGGTGGGCTGAACTACAAAGTGATAGATATTCTTTCAGAAGGGACGGGAGAAGCACAGATATTTTTGGTGGAAAATAAGGGTAAAGAATATGTCTTGAAGCTCTATTATGCTGGTATTGAACCTCCCCCTAATCATCATATTCTGGAAATTATCAGACAAACTCCACATTCCGGTTTATTGGTAGATATTATAGATCACGGCCAGTGGAATAATCCATATGTTTCCGATGAATTGAGACATTATGAAATAATGACCTATTGTAGCGGCGGGTCTCTGGATAAGATAAACTTGAAGGGAGATGAAAGGAAGCTTTGTGAAATAGCTAAACAGGCAGCTGCTGCCATTGATTTTTGCCATAAGCATGGGTTCATTCATCGTGACATCAAGCCGGGTAACTTCTTTTTTGCCGATGAAAGTCAAACACAAGTGTTACTGGGAGACTTTGGTATATCAGTAAGATGTGATCAGGATGGAGTGGCCTGTACTGACCAAGCACGTACTCGTATCTATGCTGCTCCTGAAATGTATTATACGGTTCCCGGTGAGAACAGAGTGGAGATTGATACGAAGAGTGATTTCTACTCTCTTGGCATGGTGTTACTCTGCTTGTGGATGGGGGAGAAAGAATTTAAAGAGAGAGAATTTGAATTGATGCAGCGTAAACGTACGGGGGATTTACCTTTTCCAACGGACTTGTCAGAACATACGTTACAATTGATAAGAGCATTGACTGCACCGCAGCCGGAAAAACGTTATGGTTTTGCTGAAATTGGTCGTTGGGCCCAGGGAGAAAGTGTATTCGAGAATTTTGTGGGACAGAGAGGTAAACGCTTTTTCAGTATTCTTTTTAATGCGGCAGAAGGGCAGACTGCACATTCACCTGAACAATTAGCTGATTTTATGCGGCAGGACCAATATCTTGCTATTAAATATCTCTATACAGGAAAACTTACTAAATGGTTGAGTGACAATCAACGACCTGAATTGGCTTCGGAAATAGAAGAGATTGTAGAAAAACGCTATCCGAAAGATCAGACTGCCGGATTGTATGCTGCTTGCTACACTCTTGATGCGGATATGCCCTATTATGATATTGACGGATGTCCGCAGTCTACAGTTGAGGGAATAGTTCAATCTCTTATTAAGAATTTTAGTGCCTATCAGACGACATTGGTGAATTCCGATGATTCCCTTTTTCTTTTTTTCAATGCTCACGGCTTGAATCAGCTTACAGATAAAGTTACGCCGTTGTTCAATGAGGAGGGGCGACAACGGGAAGCCTTGTGGCGTTTGATCTATACCCTTGATCCTTCGCGCTCTTATGAATTGACCGATGAAAAGGGAAATTCGGGACGTTGTAATACTCCAGGGGAGATTCTTTATTATGTTTCTAATAACATTCTGAGCTCTGATTCGTGGAATGACCTGGCAGAAGAATCATTCCTGATCTGGCTTTTTGCCCGTGACAAAGAATTGGTAGAAAAGATACGCACTCAATTGGAAGGCTTCAGTACATCCAATGCTGCCATGACTTATGGTGTACTTTATAACTTAAATCCCAAAGTTTCCTTCACCCTTCAAATGGATGAGACCGCGAGTGATTATTATTTCACGTATACGCAAATAGCCCAATTCATCAATCAACAGTTGATGATTTATAAGGATACATCTAAGAATGATGCGGACCACGAATCTGTTGATAATATCCTCAGAATGTTTTCGGGTATGAAAGGTTCCCGGCTTTATTTCTATCTGAAATCTAAGGAAGTGTATGAAGATAAGGTTGAGTGGATAAGTTACTGTTTTGAACTGGGATCTAAAGATAATCTTCGAAAAGCGGGACCTTATAACTGGATCATCGCTACTTTCAAGATGATTAAGGGGTTGGGAGCTTTGCCTTATTATTATTTCAAGGATAGCGATAAATATGTAACTGATCTGGAGGATTTGAGGGCTATTCCATGGAAAGAACTCAGGAATGAACTGGAAAACGGATATCTGAAGGATTGGCTGACTGTCTTTTTTCAAGAAGACCCTTTTAAGGATCTTTCTCCCAAATTTACTTATGAGCAGGAAACTGTAAAATACCTCGAATTCATCGAAAAAATAGATAGTAAAGATGCGGCTGTCTCTGGCTTTCGCGTTGCTACGGATTTTTTAAATACGAACCTTCGGGATATACGTATGCATCACAGAATACTTGCATCTGTGCCTGTTTTGCTGGCAATATTCTGTATTATTCCTGTTTTAATCTCTGTATTTACATTAGTCGTGTATGGGCTTCCGTTTACGGAGAATCCGTTGCCCGTTTGTTCTGTTGAAACGATTGTAACGATATCCGTCATTTTTATTATTCTGATTTATTTTGTGGCCAATGCAGCCTTGATTGGAAGTATCGTTATGGGTTCTCTTTTGGGAGCAATGATTTATTATATCGTATATTTTATATTGGAAGCATTTCTGCCTCAGGCGCCTTACTTATTAGCAGGGATATTGCTTATTCCTACTTATTTTCTGATAAAAAGCTGTTATTTCACTTTCCCTGTCAAGCGGAAAAAGTATAACTACTTGTTAAACCTTACTTTGGAGGAGAAGGTTGTTGAACCTTTGTATTTTGCTTTCAGAACAGATATGGAGGCGAAATTTGAATCTTCTATTGGCAGTGAATTGACGCAATATAACAGATATCTGAAAGATTGCGCCTTTGAATTCTCTTTTTATACAACTATTTCTCTGTGGCTTGTGGGCTGGTTGGCATTTATGTCTTATTCATAAGACACCTTTCAAAGTATCTACATTGAAGATTTATCTTCTTCCTTTTTCTGATACTCAGTGGGAGTCATATCAAATTCGTTTTTGAAGCATTTTGTGAAGTATTTAGGATTGGAGAAACCTACGGCATAGGCCACTTCGGATATATTCACAAAAGGCTTTTTTAGTATTGTACAGGCATGTTTAAGTCTGATATTCCGGATAAACTCAACAGGTGAAAGCCCGGTCATAACCTTCATTTTCCTGTTTAGGGTGGATTTGGAGACATTAAGTTCTGAAGCGAAAGCATCTATATCAAAATCTGATTCAACCAGATACTTCTCAACACATTCGATGGCTTTTTCCAGGAACTGCTCGTCAGTACTCTGATATTCTAGTGCTACAACATTGATTTCCGTATCGACTCTGAACTTCTCTTGTCGCTTCTGGTTAGATTTCATCAGATTGTCAATGCGTGCATTCAGCATCTTCATTTCAAATGGTTTCGTCAGGTAGCCGTTTGCTCCTGCATTGAAACATTTCACCTGGTCTTCTACAGAATTCTTTGCCGTAAGCATCAATACCGGTATATGGCTGGTGTTGATGTCCTGTTTCATTGTTGCACAGAGCTCGATTCCATCCATTTCGGGCATCATATAGTCGCTGACCATCAGGTCTACGTCTTCGCTTCTTACAATTTCCAATGCTTTTTTTCCATTCGTAGCAGTGAGTATATTGTAGTGTGTTGCCAACTTTCTTTTCATCAATAGCAGGAACTCTTCATTGTCATCTACCAATAATATCGTATCTTCTTTCTCTTCTGTATCTTCATTCGGTACTGTTGACGGTATTTCACTGGTTTCGATAATGTCCTTTATTTCCGGATAATAATTCCGGTCGATAGGGATTAGAACAGTGAATCTGGAACCTTTTCCGATGCTGCTTTCTACCTGGATGTCTCCTTTATGCAAGGTCACCAGTTTCTTGGTTAATGAAAGCCCTACACCGTTTGATTGAGGTGCATAAGCTGTTTTGTTCACATAGAATGGAGTGAATATCTTGGATATTTCTTTCTGATCTATGCCGATTCCTTCATCCTGCACCTCTATCCGGAGGAATCGGGAATTATCCTTTTGCAGAGTCGATACATTCAGCTCTACTTTTTTATCGGCAGGTGTATATTTGGCCGCATTCGAGAGTATATTGTACAGAACCTTGTCTATTTTGTCAAAGTCCATATATCCCCAAATGTCTTTTTCTTCCAGATGAAGACTGAAATGAAGGTTTTTCTTTTCAATGATCGGTCGTATGCCTGTATGGTAGATTTCACGGATGAAGCTGCTGATATTGCCATAGGTAGGGGTGAGTACAAACGAGTCGTTTTCTACTTTCCGAAAATCTAGCACTTGCTGGATTAAGCGTTTTAAGCGGAGCACATTACTTTTCAATATATGTACATCTTCCTGTGGAGATGCCTTTGTTTCTTCCAAATCATCTGCTACGCAGCTGATGGTAGTGAGCGGGGTGAGCAGTTCATGACTTATATGGGTGAAATATTCCAGTTTAGTCTTGGTCAGTTCTTTCTGGAATCTAACCTGGTCGGACCGTCTTATCCTGTGCAGGTAATAGAACATGATGGAATAAAGGATCAGAATGATGAGAGTTATATAGGTACCGTATGCCCACCATGTTTCGTACCAAGCCGGCTTTTTATAGATATGTAGTTCTGTGACGTCGTCTTTCCAGTAGCCGTATTCATCTGTAGAGCGTACCTTGAAAGTATGATATCCTTTAGGAATTTTATTGTAGAAAGCCGACCGATTACCGGTTTCGGTGTATACCCACTCTTTGTCCACACCATCCATCTTGTAGGCGTATCTTATTCTCGATGTTGCTGTAAATTGAAGAGCGGAGAAGAAGATTTCAAGATTGTTATCTTCGGGCTCCAACCAGATGCTTCGGGTTGATAAATCATTCGACTGGCGCTGGGGATTGAAGAAGAAAGAATTATTGGATACTTTGATATCTGTTATGATGACCGGATTGGAATTGATCTTCTTAGATGGGAATTTTGAGGAAGCCATCGATACAAAGCCACCATGCCCACCGGCATAAAGCTTGCCGTTGAACAAGTCTATGACGTCCTTCTTGAACGAGTTTATCTGAACGGATTCGTCTGAATTTGAATAATGAATGTATCTATCTGACTGGATATCATAGGCAGTCAATTGTCGGTTTGTTAGTATCCAAAGGGTATTCCTGTCATGTTTCATCCCTAAAATAGACTGTCCGGTCATTCCGCATGAGTTGCTGAAGTCCTTCATTATCTCTGAGTTGAGATCCATTTGCAGGATGGAACCTTGAGTAGTGGCAATCCATAAATGATTTTCCTGGATCACTATCTTGTCAATATTGTTACTGGGTAAGGATGAATTCTGGGTTGAGTATTGTTTAATCGGTTTCAGTTTATCCCCTAAAGAAACCTTATGTAAACCGGAATCTTCGGTTGCCAACCAGATGTTACCGTGTCCGTCTTCTGCAATAGATGTAATGTTGGGCAGAGAGAATTCGGGGATGATAAAGTCTTTGCTGTCCGGTTTTAGATAGAGCTGTCCGGTGGTAGCTACCCATAAATTCCCCTTACTGTCTTCATACATGGATGTAATGTTGCCAGTAGTCCCCTTTGGTGTATATAAGTCCTTTGCCAGTAGGTACTCAATTTCTCTTTTACTGTTTAGTTTTGCCTTGTAGAGGGTGGGTTGGTCTCTGCATCCCAGCCAGAATTCTCCCGGCTGTTTCGAACGGAGGATATATCCTATATTATGCACTCCGGAATTTGTATTCGAGTAGTCATAGAATTTATCTTGTTCTATGTCATACCAGCAGAGTCCCCAACGTTCCTGATTGAACCAGAGCCCGTTGTTGGGGTCAATACCCAGAGTGGTTATATTCGTGTCGAAACCTACATGTCTTTTCAGTTTGGGCAAGAAGTTATTAGCTATGGCAGGATTTCCCATTAGCAAGTGATACCCGCTGTCATAGGCCCCGGCCCAAAGGTTGCCTTCCCTGTCTTTGATGATCTGGCTGAACATTTTGTTATAATCGAAC
>UMJU01030496.1_pt1 | contig 23548 bp, 23 predicted proteins | sample 1966161 | NCBI WGS metagenome assembly UMJU01 (sample SAMEA4836156, study PRJEB28245) | human gut metagenome | biome: gut microbiome; material: fecal sample | place: Denmark | collected 2008 | reverse complement strand
TCGATGGCAAGCTGTACGCCATTCCTCTGGGCGTCAACGTCCCCGCCGTTATGTACAACAAGGACCTGCTGGACGAGAACGGCATTGAGATCCATGACAACATGACACTGGACGAGTTCTACGATGTCTGCCGCGAGGTCTACGAAAAGACCGGCTACAAGACCGACGTATTCTACGGCAACGGCGCTGACTACTGCGCTTACGTGCTGCGCGGTGAGGGCGGCCACCTGTACAACGGCAGCGAGATCGGCGCTACCGAGGAGCAGATCGAGGCATTCTTCGACATCTACGAGACCGGCATTGCTGAAGGCTGGGCCTGCGACCCCGCCATCTATGCCGAGCGCACCATCGGCACCCCCGAGCAGATGCCGCTGGTCTACGGCTCCAGCCCCTCTACCATGAGCTGGTGCTCCTTCACCTGGTCCAACGCGCTGTCCGCCCTGCAGAACGCCGCCGGTGCCAACTTCACCATCGAGATGACCACCTGGCCGTCCAAGGATCCCAAGACCTCTGACTACCTGAAGCCCAGCATGTTCTTCTGCATCACCGCCGATTCCACCCAGCCCGGGGAGGCTGCCAAGCTGCTGAACTACTGGATCAATGATGTTGACGCCAACAAGACCCTGTTGGGTGAGCGCGGTATCCCCGTCTCCTCTGAAACGGCCAACGGCATCAAGGATCTGCTGGATACCTCCAGCCAGAAGGCGGTTGACTTCGTCAACAATGTTGTCACCCCGAATTCCACCCCCATCGATGCTCCTTCCCCGGAAGGCTCTGCGGAAGTCATCCAGCAGGTCAACCAGCTGGTTGAGAAGGTCTGCTACGGTGAGCTGACGGCCAAGGAGGCTGCCGCCCAGCTGCTGAGCGCCGGAAACGCCGCCCTGAACAAGTAATTTTATAAATGGAAGGCAGCACCGAACGGTCATGGCTGAAAAGCCCCGCACCGTTCGGTGCTTCTCTAAGAAAGGAGAATCCCGCCATGACGAAAAAGGCAGCGGCGGCTAAAAGACCGCGGTTGGACGCGGAGACCAAGGCCGGTCTGGCGTTCACATCCCCGTTTATCATCGGTTTCCTGCTCTTTATGATCGTGCCGATGATGATCTCTCTCTACTACTCTCTGTGCGATTACAACATTTTGTCGGCCCCGGTATTTGTGGGGCTTAAGAACTACATCAAGATGTTCTCTGACGAGGTGTTTTTCAAGACGATTGGGGTCACCTTCTTCTACGCACTGATTTCCGTGCCGCTGCGCCTGGCGTTCGCGCTGCTGGTCGCCATGCTGCTGCTCAATAGCAGCCGTCTGACCGCCTTCTACCGCGCCGCGTACTACCTGCCCTCCATCATCGGCGGTTCGGTGGCTGTCTCCATCCTGTGGAAGCGTATGTTCGCCATCGATGGCGTCATCAATAAAGTATTGGCTGTCTTTGGCATGAAGGACCCCGTGTCCTGGCTGGGCGATAAAAACACCGCTATCTGGGCCTTGATTTTGCTGGCTGTCTGGCAGTTCGGCTCCTCGATGCTGATTTTCCTGTCCTCGCTCAAGCAAATTCCGCCATCTCTGTATGAGGCTGCCAGCATAGACGGTGCAGGCAAATTCCGCCAGTTTTTTAAGATCACGCTGCCCCTGCTGACGCCCACCATCTTCTTCAACCTCGTTATGCAGATGATCAACGGCTTCCTGGCCTTTACCCAGTGCTACATCATCACCCAGGGCAAGCCGATGAACTCCACGCTGTTCTACACCGTTTATATGTATCAGCAGTCCTTTGAGTATTACAACACCGGCTACGGTGCTGCGCTGGCCTGGGTCATGCTGCTGATCGTCGGCCTTATCACCGCAGTCCTGTTCGCTACCAAGCGGTTCTGGGTCTATGAGGAGGGTCTCTGATGAATACCAAAACAAAAAGAAAGGTCGGCAGCATTGTCTACAATGTGATCGTATGCTTCTTCGGCCTCATCATGCTGTACCCGCTGGTCTGGATGGTCATGAGCTCTTTTAAAGAGACAAGCACTATCTTTACGACGGCCGGCAGTCTGATCCCCGAAAAGGCTACGCTGGATAACTACGTCAACGGCTGGAAGGGCTTCGGCAAGGTCAGCTTCGGGACCTTCTTCTCCAACTCGATGTTTATTTCCGTCATTGCTACTGTCGGTACGGTCATTTCCTCCTCACTGGTGGCCTACGGCTTCTCCCGCTGCAAGTTCAAGGGGCGCGGCCTGTTGTTTGCCGCTATGCTGGTTTCTATGATGCTGCCCGCACAGGTGCTGATGATCCCGCAGTATCTGTGGTACCAAAAGCTGGGCTGGGTCGGCACCTATCTGCCGCTGATCGTGCCGTACTTCTTCGCCATCCAGGGCTTCTTCGTTTACCTGATCCTGAACTTCATCGACGGCATCCCCAAGGATCTGGACGAGGCCGCCCGCATTGACGGCTGCTCCTACTTCGGCATTTATCTGCGCATCATCCTGCCGCTGATCGTGCCGGCGCTGATTACCGCCGGCATCTTCTCCTTCATGTGGCGCTGGGATGACTTCCTCTCCGCCCTGCTGTATGTCAAGGAATCCGTCCGCTATCCCGCGTCTCTGGCGCTGAAACTGTTCTGCGACCCGGGTTCTTCCTCTGACTACGGCGCTATGTTCGCCATGTCCACCCTGTCCATTATCCCGGCGGTTACGATTTTCATCGTGTTCCAGAAATATCTGGTCGAGGGCATCGCAACGTCCGGTCTGAAAGGCTGATTTTCTGGAGGTTTACTCGTATGGAAAAGACAATGAAAGCAGTTGTAACCTATGCACCCGGCGACAACCGGTACGAAGATTTTCCCATGCCTGAACTGGAGGACGGTGAGGTCCTGCTGAAGGTCAAGGGCTGCGGCATCTGCGCCGGCGACCTGAAGGCATTCCACGGCGGCATCCGCGTCTGGGGCACCTCCGAGGCGGACCGCTACATGGAGCCGCCCTGCATCCCCGGCCATGAGTTCTACGGCGAGGTCGTGGACATCAAGGGCGAGGTCCCGGGCATTGCCATCGGTGATGATGTCTGCGCCGAGCAGGTCGTGCCCTGCGGCCACTGCCATTTCTGCCGCACCGGCAAATACTGGATGTGCCAGCGCAGCGCTGTGTTTGGCTTCAAAAAGTATGCCAACGGCGGCTTTGCCGAATATGTCAAGCTGCCCAAAGCCAGCCTGAAGCATGTTCTGCCCAAGAGCTTTACGAAGGAGCAGAGTGTTCTGGTTGAGCCGATTGCCTGCGGTATGCACGCGCTGGAACAGGCCAATATCCGGCATGACGATGTGGTCGTCATCGCAGGCCTGGGCGCAATCGGTACCTCGATGTGCAACATTGCCAACCTCAAGATGCCCAAGCTGGTCATCGGCCTCGAAGTCCGCGAGGAGCGCGCCCGCCGCGCCAGGGAGTACGGCGCCGACATCGTGCTGAATCCCGTCGAGTGCAATGTGGTCGAGGAGATCATGAAGCTGACCGGCGGTCTGGGCTGCGACGTTTATGTCGAAGCCTCCGGCAGCCCCAAGAGCGCCGTGCAGGGCCTGAACTGCCTGCGTAACCATGGCCGCTATGTCCAGATGGGCGTGCTGTCCGACCTCGTCACCGCCGACTGGAACACCATCGGAGACGGCAAGGAGCTGACCATCATCGGCTCCCACCTGTCTGCCAAGGTCTACCCCGCCGTTATCCGCGGCATCGAGAAGGGTCTTATCAAGACCGACGGCCTGATCTCTCACTGCTTCAAGCTGCAGGACTGGGCCAAGGCTTATGAAACCGCCGAAAAAGACCCCGCTGCTGTCAAAATTATGCTGGAGCCGTAACAGCCCCGCAATCAGCTGAAAATGCCCTCCGGTCCTGCCGGAGGGCATTCTTGAAATAGGAGGATTTTTGTATGAAATACGGATGCCGCGCCCACGATTACGGCTGCTTTACCGCGCAGGAATTGGCACGCACGCTAGCAGACCAGGGGTATAACGCTGCTCAGCTTGCCATGCCCAAAGCCATCCGGGGGATTGCGGATATGAACGGTATCTCCCCGGAACAGTTGGAAGAAATTCGCACCGCGTTTGCTGAGGCAGATGTGGAGATCACCGTGCTGAGCTGCTACCGCGATTTGAGCAGCCCGGACGACGGGACGCGGACGGCTGCCGTGGCGGATGTCTGCCGCGCCCTGCACTACCAGAAGGCAACGGGGGCAAAACAGGTCGGAAGCGAAAGCTCCTGCCGATTTCTGAGCGAGGAGCAGAAGGCGGCAGAGCTGCCCCTGCTGACCGACAGCATCCTGCGCATCGTAGAGCAGGCCGCAAAGCTGGATGCCTGCTTTGCGCTGGAACCGGTATTTGTACACGCGCTGGACACGGTGGAAAAGCTGCGCACGCTGAAGGAGACCGTAGGCGACGGGGCACATTTTCATGTGATTTTTGACCCTGTTAATGTCCTGACGGTTGAGAATGTGGACAACCAAGATGCTCTGTGGCCCGCCTGGTGCGAGGTTATTGGCAAAGACCTGGCTGCCGTCCATATGAAGGACGCCGTGCTCCACCCCAACGCGCCGCGCACCCCTACCGCCCTGGGGGCGGGGCAGATGGATTACACCGTCATCCGTGAATGGCTCCATCGCGGCCATCCCACCGCCGCCCTGCTGCGGGACGAGGTCATTCTCCCCGTCGCGCAGGAAGATTTGGCATATATGCGGACACTGTGAAAAACATCGGGGCGTAGGAGTGCTGTATCGCCTTTGCCCTGACTGATCCTTGCCAATGCAGACTACTGCGGTACGGCGGAATATCCGCAAATCATCACCGCAGGGCAACTTGAAGCGGCAGAACAAATCCGAAAAAGCAAGACCGTCACCTACTCGGCAACGCTGAAACCATTTCGCAAAGATATGCAGTGCGGATGCTGCGGTGCAAAGCTTTACTGGCATTCCAAAAGCAATCAATGGTTTTGCCGCGAATGCGGAATGTGGTCGAAACCGACACAAGCCGAGGAAACTTTCAATAGCATTGTGGAAAAACTGCGATGGCTCCGGCAGAACCTCGAACTCATCCACCCGCCAGCGGGCAAGGCGAATGTGCAATCAATGGGAACTACCCTGCTGGATCGTGAAATTAGGCAAGCACTGATGGATGCTGAACCTGATGCGGATGCTCTAATCACTAAAATCCTGCACCGGGCGGAACTGGAATATAAATTCTGCTCAGCAGGAGATGCCGACCCGGCAACCTTGCTGATACAAAAGGCGTGTACCGAGTATAAGCCGACAGAGGGATTTCCGGAAACCTTTTATAAAGAAGTTGTCAGCAAGGTCATCCTGTACCGAGACACCCACATTGAATTCAAACTGCAGAACGGACAAATTGTGTAAGGGGAAAAGCCATGAGCAACATGAGGATCATTGAGATTCCCGCATCTATGAGGGAAAGCACCGGACGGAAAAACACGGTGCGCAAGCTGCGGGTGGCGGCCTACTGCCGTGTCAGCACCGAGGAAGAAGAGCAGCAGGGCAGTTTTGAAATCCAGAAACTGTACTACACCGAAAAAATCAATTCCACCCCGGAGTGGGAAGTCGCGGGCATCTATGCAGATGACGGAATTTCCGGCGTACATACCAAGAAGCGCGACGGTTTCAACCAGATGATTCAAGACTGCAAGAAGCATAAAATCGACCTTATATCGACCTTATCCTTACAAAATCCATTTCCCGCTTTGCCCGCAACACACTGGACAGCATCCAGTATGTCCGAATGCTGAAGCAGATGGGAATTGCGGTGGTATTTGAAAAGGAGAACATCAACACCGCCACCATGAACTCTGAGATGATCCTTACCGTACTGAGCGCATTTGCACAGGCAGAGAGCGAGGCTATCTCTCAAAATGTTGCCCGCGGCAAGCGCATGGGATATAAGCACGGTAAATTCGCCTTCCCTTACGGCAGAATCATCGGCTATCGAAAAGGGGCGGACGGCAAGCCGGAGATCATCCCAGAGCAGGCTGAAGTCATTCGGCTGATTTTCAACAGCTACCTGCAAGGTGACAGTCTGCAAAGCATCAAGGCAAAGCTGGAAACGGCGGGCGCACTCACAGCCCGCGGCAACATCGCATGGTCAGCACAGAGCATCCAGCGCATCCTGCAAAACGAAAAATACTGCGGTGATGTGCTGCTGCAGAAGACCTTTACCGAGGATGTGCTGACCGGGGTAGATAAGAAAAACACCGGGCAACTCCCACAATATTACATTGAAAATTACCACGAGGGCATCGTCAGCAAACAGATGTTCCGAGAGGTGCAAGCTGAGATCGCCCGCCGCAACAGCAAGTCAGCTGCTAACCAGCGCAAGTGCCGCCGGGGCCGCTACAACAGCAAGTATGCCTTGTCCGAGCGACTGTTCTGCGGTGACTGTGGCAGCCCTTACAAGCGGGTGACTTGGAATATCCACGGCAGAAAGCAAATCGTTTGGCGGTGCGTAAACCGCATCGAGTACGGAACGAAATTCTGCAGCAGCTCACCGTCCATCCCGGAAGAAGAACTGCACCGTGCCATTTTGAAAGCGGTGCAGGATTTGGAGGCAAACTTCACCGATGAGGTTGCCACCCAGATCAACGGCATCCTGCATAACATCCAGACCGGCGAAAGCACAAAGCCCAATTTGCAGGAGCAGCTGGAGCAGACCCAGCAGGAATTTGACCGCCTGCTGGAAATGTCCTTGGACTTCGATGAAAATACACCATTTCTCGATGACAAGCTGAAAAAGCTGAACGGTAAAATCAAGCGTCTGAAGAAAGTCATCGAGGACACCGCCGTCCGACAGGAAAAAGCCAGCCAGCCGGAAATGCTGCTGTCAGCCAAGGATCTGCAAATTCAAGAATACGACGATGCGCTGACTGCGCGAATCATTGAGAAAATCACGGTGAGGTCGCGTAATGAAATTGAAATACGGTTTACAGGTGACTACAAAAAGACCGTTACACTGAGGTGAAAGCTAAAGATGTGGTATCTATCCATAAAACATTTGGCGTAGAGAACAAATCAATAACTGTAGCAGCAAAATGTTCCCCATATAATTGCAGTACGAGAACTCAAGTCAAGCGCTTAAACGCTGAGCGAGAAAATAGATTTCTCTGCCAAATGATTCCTTTCGCTTGATAAATGGGGAATAAATTGCTATAATAATCTTGTAAAAATTCCCCAAGGAGTAGCTATGGAAAACACATACTCAAAAATTCAAGAGCTTTTGCACCAAAAAGCGGATTTCCAAGCCAGACTGAATTTACTTCCCTATGATGGTACGCCGGAAGTGAAAGACAGAGATGGGCAAAAATATCTCTATATCCGTAAGCGTGTTGGAAGTCGGTTAACATCGACCTATGTAGATGTATATTCCGAGGATTTATACCAGTTGCTTCTGCGCAACAACCGCGAAGCGCGCGAATTACGGAAACAAATTCGACATATCGAAAAAGATTTGGCTGCGTTGGGATATGCGCAAGCCGACTTGCCACCGCGCGTAATGTTGAATCTGGATTTTGCCAGAGCCAACATGAAAGCCAATATTTATGATCAGGCTGTGCTGGAAGGCGTGGCGACGACTTTCCCACAGACAGCGGATATTATCGATAACGGCATTGTGACCGGTATGACTGCCAGCGATGTACAGAAAATTTTGAATCTGAAACACGCATGGGAGTTCATTCTCGATAAAGACGTATTGAACTATACAACAGATTATCATATTCTGTGCCACATTGCGAAATTGGTAAACGAGGGCTTTTATACAGATGGAGGACGAATTCGTGGTGTGCCAGTTACGATTGGCGGAACTTCGTATGTGCCGCCACTTCCGATTGAGACCGTGGTAAAAGAAGCGATTGACAAAATCGTCAGTGAAGATGCAGATGATGTAGACATTGCCATTCGCTTGTGCTTGTATTGCATGAAAACTCAAATCTTTAATGATGGCAACAAACGAACGGCAGTGATTTTCGCGAACCACTACATGATTTCAAAAGGAAAAGGGCTGATTGTTATCCCAGAGAAGGATGTTCCTGAATTCAAGAAATTGCTGGTAGCGTATTACGAAAACCGGGATAACGGAGAAATCCATACATTTATGCGGCAGCAATGCTGGAGAACCTTTTAAGTGCAGGGAACAGAATTTGGAATAAAAAGCAAATAAATTCCCCAAAAGTGTAATGATGGGGAAAAATAAAGAGAGCAAAACCCCAGAAATAGCCAGACTTCTGAATGTCCGCGAGGAAAATCTCTTTACAAAACTAGAAACGCCGAAGGATTTTATCCGGACATTGATCTGGTATGACTGGTAACATGGCTACAGCGGAGGCGTTCCAATTGATATAATTTTGCTCTTTTACAATTTTGATGGAGTTGGCGATTTTTTTGAAGGAGCGCGCGGTAATAAGCCCTACGATTTGGAACGGATGCTTAGAATCTATCTCGTACAGAATCTGTATAATCTCTCGGATATGGCAACCGTAGCGGAGGTAATTGACAGCCGTGCCTTTTCGGATTTTTGCGGAGTAGAATCAAGCAATCAGGTACCGGACGGAGATACGCTGGGGCACTTTCGGAACATTCTGCTGCGCAACGGAATCCAGCAGGAACTATTTACACAGGTTGTGGAACTGTTGATGCAGCGCGGTTTGATTCTGAAGCGCGGCACGATAGTCGACTCCACATTTATTGAGGCGCCTTCCTCTACCAAGAATGAGAAAAAAGAGCGTGACCCTCAGGCGCATTCAGCAAAGAAGGGCAATACCTGGCATTTTGGCTACAAAGCCCATGTCGACGTGGATAAGGAAAGCAGGCTGGTTCATACAGTAAAGGTAACAGCAGCCAACGAGCACGATGTCACTGTAACCTCTGAGCTTCTTACCGGAGAAGAGGAAGAGGTTTATGGGGACAGTGGCTATCTCGGAGCCGAAAAACGTCCTGAAGCACTGAAAAAGAACAAAGGCGGTAAGTCTGTCCGCTACAAAATCAATCGCTGTCCCAGCCAAAGTAAGAATAAGTCTGCGCGCTCTCAGGCACAAATCAAGCGTCGTGAGCATGAAAAGTCCTCTGTACGTGCCAAAGTCGAGCATGTTTTTGCTGTAGTCAAGCTGCAGCTTCGTTTCCGAAAGACACGATACCGAGGGCTACAAAAGCAAATTGCAAAAATGAATATTATATTTTCTTTGGCAAACTTGACTTTAGCTGACAGACCTTGTTTGGCGGCCTGATTAAATTTTGCCCTGCAAGCAGTTTTGGGAGAGCGTCCGGCCTTTTTTGTGAGTCAGACGCTTTTCTGTTTCTGGAAATTGTATTGTGCGGTGTTGCCTTAGAATTTGAGTTCGCTATATTACCAATGCAAAATTTATTTACGTACAACTTTCTCCAACCCCGCGGCATGGGTTATGGCGGGTTTGCAAAGATGGTTAAAGGAAGCTACAACGCGACCGACGCCAAGCATTGAAATGACTGTACCTAAGCCGATGCCGAGCAGCGGATCACCGAAGAACGCACCGACAAGCAGGGAAACAGCAACACAACCGCAGTCAAAAATATTTTTGGTAAAGCCAAGCTCACGACCGCAGCGGCGGGCGATGCTGTTCACGATACCGTCGCCGGAATTGGGGATGAGCTGCATATCCACTGTCATGGCGGCACCAATGCCGGTCAGCACAATGCCCGCCAGCAACACAAGCAGATCTGTGGGCAGATAGCCGTGTTCGTAGGGGATTACCGCTTTGAACAAATTCATAAACCGCGTAAACACCAGACTCAGCGGCAGCTGCAGCAGATCCAGCCAGCTGCGGTCTTTGCCGTTTATAATCATCTGCGCAGCGATAAAAAGACAGTAGATCACAAACGTCATGTCACCAAAATTCACTCCTGCGCCCTCGCTGATCGTGTAGGCTACGGACATAATTGCTGAGGAGCCAAGCCCGGCCTTGATGTTCAAAATCAGCCCCATAGCCAGAACCAGCATACCGAACAGATAGAAAAAACAGCGTGCCGGAATATGTTTTTGCTTCATGGTGTTGTCTCCGCCTTTTGAAAATGATTTGTGTGATAACGTTTTCATTATGCACCCTGCGATATAAAATTGCTACAGCGATTCTTTTGACAAGTTCCGTGACATCTGCTCTCGTTGCAGATAAAATTATCGGTCTGCCCTTTCATTTTTCTGCAATGGTCGGGGTGCGATGCGCCGGATTTTCGTCGTTTTGCAAATGTTTGCATAGCCAAATTTGAACAAAAGCACGAAAATGTGCAGCACATATTGACAAATCTGAGCAACAGGAGTATATTTTGGGCATAAGATTTCTGGTGGAACCGCAAAAGCGCGGAAAACTCCATCGGAATTTATATTTGCCTTTGATTGCAAACGTTTGCAATCAAGAATCAAAACCGGACAACAAAGCAGAAAAACCGGTGCAGACAGGGCAAGACCTCCCAATTTGCCCGCCTTCACACCGGAAAAAAGGAGGCAAAGCCCGCACACATTCCTTCCCCCGCAGCCCCGCGCGCTGACCCAACACAAAATCAAGGAGAAAACACTATGAAACGCATTGTATCCTTTGTTATGGCCGTCGGTATGGCTTTGAGCCTGGCCGCTTGCGGCGGCGCAGCTTCCAGCACCGCTTCCACCAGCACCTCTGCCCCCGCTGCTTCCTCTGCAGCAGCTGCCGACAGCGGCGAGATTCTGATCGGTTGCCTGCAGGACATCACCGGCAACACCTCCGGTCTGGGTCTGTCCGTCCAGAAGGGCGCACAGGCTGCCGTCGATGAGATCAACGCCAACGGCGGCATCAACGGCAAAAAGATCGTGATGAACACCTACGACACCAAGGGCGACGTCACTGAGGCTGTCAACTCCTACATCACCGCTGTGACCGTGGATCAGGTTTCTCTGATCGTCGGACCCCCGGTTGCCAACATCGCCAACGCCATCAAGGAAACCTCCGAGGGCTATGACGTACCCGTTGTCGGTCTTGCCATGGACCCCGCCTGCCAGACCAAGAGCGAGGGCGTTCCCTACAAGAATATGTTTGCTTTGCAGCCCAGCGCCACCACGCAGGGCGACATTATGGCAGCCTTTGCCGTAAAGAACGGCTACAAGACCTTCGGCATCCTGTACAATCAGGAGAACGCCTACTCCGTTTCCCTGCTGGCTCCCTTTGTGGATCGCCTTGCTGAGGAGAACATCACCGTGGACAACAGCATGATCGTTGCCTACGGCGCTGCCGACACCGACTACAAGACCCTGCTGCTGCCCTTAGTCAACGCCAATGTGGACGCCATCTACTGCCCCAACTACACCCAGCAGCTGGTCGCCATTGAAACCGCCGCTACCGAGCTGGGCTAGAAGGGCAAGATCATCACCGGTCTGGACGGCGCGCCCGGCTTCAACACCACCTACGGCGGCGACTGCTCCAACATTTACTACATCAACAACATCAATACCGAGGACGAAACCATCGCCGCCAAGATCGCCGAGATTCAGAACGACGTCAGCGCCCCCAACAAGTACTTCCTGGGCTACGACATCGTGATGGCTGCTGCGGACTGCATTGCTAAGGTCGGCACCGACTACACCGCCCTGCACGATGCGCTGGAGAACCTGAGCTACGAGGGCGTTACCGGCAAGATCACCATCGATCCCACCACCCATATGCCCACTGGTATGAGTATGTATATGTACACCTACGACAACCAGACCCCCGTTATGCTGGAGCAGTTTGCCGGCTAAACAGCGTCTGCGCGTCCTTTATCCGTAACATCTGAACAGGCAGCCCCGCGGATTCGTACCGCTTTGGCGGGGCTGCCTGCTTTTTTCTAGGAGGCAAATCAAGTATGTCGCTGCAAGTCATCATAAACGGCATTGCAACCGGCTCGATCTATGCATTGATCGCCACCGGCTTTGCACTGATTTTCAATGTTTTAAAGTTTTCCAACTTCTCCCATGGTGCCACTATGACAGCGGCAGCATTTATCGCCTACTTTCTGGTCTCCAGCAAGGGGATGGGGCTGGTTCCCACCCTGCTGATTGCGGGTCTGGCAGGCGCGCTGATCTCGCTGTTCGGTGAGTTTGTCGGTTTCCGCCGCATTTTGAAAAACCACTCGGCACCCACCTATTTCTTTGTGTCCTCCATCACGCTGGGCACCTTGTACGAGGGTCTTGTCACCATCAAGGCAGGCTCCAATTTCTTCAACTTCCCTTCCTTTTTTAAAAGCCCCACCGTCAATGTGGCAACGCTGGTCGTTTCCACCGGCGATTTAATGATGTTCGGCATCAGTGCCGTGGCGCTGATCGTTCTGGCGTATGTCATCCAGAAAACCCGTCTGGGTCGTGCGCTGCGCGCGGTTTCCTTTGACCGCGACACCGCCCAGCTGATGGGCATCGACTCCACCCGCATCATCCAGCTCGCCTTTGTCATTTCCGGCATTCTCGCCGGCATCGCAGGCGTGTTTTTGGGCATCAAGTACACCCTGTACCCCACCTTGGGCAGCCTTGTCGTCAAGGGCTTTATCGCCTCGGTCATCGGCGGCTTGGGCAGCCTGACCGGCGCCGTCATCGGCGCGCTGCTGCTGGGCATTCTGGAAACTATTCTGCTGGCTGCACTGGGTTCCGGTTATTCTACCATTGCCGTATTCGCTGTTATGCTGGTTTTCCTGCTGATCCGTCCGCAGGGCATTGCCGGCAGCAACGTTCAGGAAAAAGCGTAAGGAGGATATCACACAATGAACGCACTTGTATCCAACGTACTTACGCAGGTTTTTATCACGCTGATTGCCGTATCCGGCATCTATGTGCTGACCGGGCTTACTGGTATGTTCAGCTTGGGGCAGGCGGCGTTTATGGCCATCGGCTCCTATGTATCGGGGCTTTTGGTCATCCGCGCCCACGTCCCCTTTGCCTTGGCGGCGCTGCTGGCGGTCGCAGGGGCAACGCTGATCGGCTATGTGATCGGCTACCCCGTTGTCCGGCTGCGCCGTGACTATATCTCGCTGGTCACGCTGGGCTTCGGCGAGGCGATTGCCGCCCTGCTGAACCGTATGACCACCCTGACCGGCGGCGCGTCCGGTCTGACCGGCATCCCCCGTCTGGTCGGGCTGCCGCTGGCGTTTGTTTCCGCCGTGCTTGCCATTGCGCTGGCAGCGTTTTTCAAGACCAGCAAATACGGCCGCCAGTGCATCGCGCTGAAGGGCGACGAGCTGGCTGCCAAGGCGATGGGCATCAACGTGACCCGCGTCAAGATGATTGCCTTCCTGCTCAGCGTTGCGCTGACGAGCTACTCCGGCGTTTTGTACGCCTTCTATATGTCCTATGTGGATCCCACCGGCTTCGGCTGGAAAAAGAGCGCCGACTGGGTCATTATGGTATTCTTCGGCGGCGTCAACAGCCTGACCGGTTCCACGCTGGGCGCCTTTATCCTGAGCGCCCTGCCGCAGGCACTGCGCGGGCTGCAAAATTACCGCTACGTCATCTACGCCGTGCTGGTGCTGCTGATTTTGAACTTTAAGCCGTCCGGTCTGCTGGGCGAGTGGGAGCTTACGCCCCGCAATATTCAACAACTTTTTGCCAAATTGGGCAAAAAGAACACTGCCAAAAAGGAGGGGTAAACCATGGCACTGCTGGAAGTCAAGAACATTTATAAGAGCTTTGGCGGCGTCAAGGCGATACAGAACTTCTCCATTGAAGCGAACGCCGGGGAAATCCACGGCATTATCGGACCAAACGGCGCGGGCAAGACCACCATCTTCAACACCATTTCGGGTGTGTACACCGCCGACCAAGGCACCGTTGTGCTGGACGGCAAGGACATCACTAAGCTGGAGCAGTACAAAATCACCCGCCTTGGTATGGGACGCACCTTCCAGAATATCCGCCTGTTTAAGGGGCTGACCGTGGAAGAAAACGTGATGTGCGCCTTTGACCCCCAAAGCCGCTACAGCATCGTGGGCGGGCTGCTGCCCACCCCCAAGCGCCGCGCCGAGGAAAAGCGCGGGCGCGAGCTGTGCGAAAAATACCTGACGGTCGTGGGGATGCAGGACTACCTGCACGAGCGCCCGGAGAATCTTTCCTACGGGATGCAGCGCCGCATCGAGATTGCCCGTGCACTGATGTGCGAGCCGAAAATCCTGCTGCTGGACGAGCCTGCCGCCGGTTTGAACCCCACCGAGGTCGGCGAGTTGACCGAGCTGATCCAGCGCATCAGCAAGGAGATCGGCTTCGGCATTTTGCTGATCGAGCATCGTCTGGAGCTGGTAATGAGCATTTCCGACAAGATCCATGTGCAGAACTTCGGCGAAACCATTGCCGTGGGTACCCCCGATGAAGTCCAGCACAATCCCGAGGTCATTGAGGCCTACTTAGGCAAGGAGGAATAAACATGGAACCTATGCTGAAAGTGACCGATCTGGCTGTCAGTTACGGTCATGTGGAAGCGCTGCGCGGCGTCAATGTGGAGGTTCACAAAGGGCAGATTGTTTCCATTATCGGTGCCAACGGCGCCGGTAAAACTACGCTGCTGCGAACGATTTCCGGTTTGGTAAAGCCCAAGACCGGCACCGTGGAGTTTGAGGGCGCGCCCCTGCCCCGCAAGCCCAGCAAGATCGTGGGCGCGGGCGTGGTACACGTCCCCGAGGGACGCAAGTGCTTTTCCGGCTTGAGCATCCGCGACAACCTGCTCGTCGGCGGCTACCTTTTTAAAGGGGCTGACCTGGAAAAGGACCTGCAGGAGCAGTACAAGCGCTTCCCCATTCTGGAAAAGCGCAAGGATCAGTTTGCCGGCACATTGTCCGGCGGCGAGCAGCAGATGCTGGCGGTTGCGCGCGGGCTGATGTCCCGCCCCAAGATCTTGCTGCTGGACGAACCCTCGATGGGTCTTGCGCCCATCATTGTGAACCAAATCTACGGTCTGATTCGCGAAATCCGGGATTCCGGCATTACGGTGCTGCTGGTCGAGCAGAACGCCCGCAAGGCGCTGGGCATCTGCGACTACGCCTATGTGCTGGAAAACGGCAAGATCAACCTGTCCGGCTCCGGCGAGGAGCTGCTGCAATCCGATGCCGTGCGCAAGGCATATCTGGGAGGCTGAGGTATGGCATACACACCGGATTTTGAGATTGCCCACATCGGCGTCAACTGCGCCGATGCCGCGCAGGCAGAGCGCTGCGCCGAGCAATTTGCGGTTTTGTTTCGGCTGGCTGTGAACCCGGCCAAGGAAAGTGCGGATGCACGGTTTACCGGTACCCAAATCGAGTGGATGAAAGCCCCCGGGCGCGGCGAGCACGGACACATCGCCCTTGCCACCGGCGATCTTCCCGCGGCCCGCCGCTATCTGGAGGAAAAAGGCTTTGCCTTTGACGAGGACTCCGTCAAGCGGTTTCCCGACGGACGGATCTTGGTCATCTACGCCAAGCAGCAGATCGGCGGCTTTGCCATCCATCTGATGCAGAAATAAAATTGTATGCGGCACGCGCCGCAGAAAGTGAGCAAGTATATGATTCGTGAATGGAATGAGGAATCTCTCGACCACCGCAATACCCTGCTGTACGCCATGGGCATTTCTGAGGAGGACGCCAAGCGCCCCATCATCGGTCTGGTCAACACCTGGAACGAAATGAACCCCGGTCACTACCCCTTTGACAAGGCATTGATCGCCGAGATGAAGGAGGAAATCTACAAGCTCGGCGGTCTGGCGCTGGAATTGCCCATCAGCGGCATCTGCGACGGCATCTGCAGCAACACCCCCGGCGACCGCTACACTCTGCCCGCCCGTGATCTGGTTTCCAGCGAGGTGGAGATGGTCGCCAACCTGAATATGCTGGAGGGCATGGTCATTATGGCGACCTGCGACAAGGTTGTTCCCGGTATGCTGATGGGTGCCGTGCGCGTGGATATCCCCACCGTGATGTTCACCGGCGGCTATATGGCAGCAGGGCATCGCTCGGACGGGCGTATGATCACCCTGACCCACACCAAGCAGGCCTACGCCGCCTATGTGGAGGGCTCCATCACCCGCGAGGAGTACAAGGACGTTGTGCGTCACGCCTGCCCCACCCCCGGTGCCTGCCCCTTTATGGGTACCGCCCAGACGATGTGCGCCATGGCGGAAATTCTGGGCTTTGCCCCGCACGACAACGCCAGCACCCGCAGCCAGTCGGAAAAATGGCACGAGCTGGCACGGCAGGCTGCCCGGCAGGTCATGTACGCTTGGGAGCATGAGATCCGCCCCAGCGACATCCTGAGCCAGTCCAGCTTTGAAAACGTCGTGCGCTATATGATGGCGACCGGCGGCAGCACCAACAGCCTGCTGCACATCCCCGCGCTGGCACGGCAGGCAGATTTTGACATCACCCCCGAAACCTTTGATGTCATCAGCCGCGAGGTGCCGCTGCTCAGCACCATCTACCCCAACCACCCCACCTACACCATGGAGGACTTTGACGCCGCCGGCGGTATCGGTGCCGTGGTCAAGGAGCTGGCGGCTGCCGGCAAAATCGACACCGACGCCAAGGGTATGTTCGGCACCATCGGTGACAAAGCTGCCCGCGCCGAAAACAAAAACCACGACGTCATCCACACCGTGGCAGAGCCGATTTACGAGCATGGCGGTCTGGCTGTGCTGCACGGCAACATCGGCACCGACAGCGCCATTGTCAAGTTCAGCGCTGTGGATCCCGCCGCATGGAAGTTCAGCGGTCCCGCCAAGTGCTACGACTCGCAGGACGATGCATGGCACGCCATCCTGAAGGACGAGATCGTGGCAGGCGATGTGGTCATCATCCGCTACGAGGGTCCCAAGGGCGCCCCCGGTATGCCCCATATGGAAACCTTTATGGCGGCTGTGCTGGGCAAGGGGCTGGGCAGCCAGATTGCTTTGGTGTCTGACGGACGCTTCAGCGGTGCCACCGGCGGTCTTGCGATCGGTCATGTTTCCCCCGAAGCCTACGAAGGCGGCAATTTGGCATTGATTCGGGATGGAGATATGGTGTATATTGATATTGAAGCCCGTACATTAAATGTAGATGTGAGCGAGGAGGAGTTCGCCCGCCGCAAGGAAAGCTGGAAGCCCGTTATCAAACCCGCCACCGGGTGGCTGCAGCTTTTCCGCAAACAGTGTACCTCTGCACACCGCGGCGCTACCGTCTACTGGGATAAGGACTAAGTACCGAGGGGCAGGAGCCTTCCTGTTTCCGGTGCCGTATCAATAAAAAGCAGGAGGAGTTCCCTATGAATCTCAAGCAGGTCGCCGCTGTAGCAGGTGTGTCAGTAAGCACGGTTTCCCGCGTGCTGAACGGCAAAAGCTATGTCAACGAGGAAACGCGAAAAATCGTGACCGAAGCCATCCGCAAGACCAACTACCAGCCCAACGCGCTGGCACAAAGCCTGAAGATGGGGCGCAGCAATACGATTTGCCTGATGATTCCCTCCATCGAGAACCTGATGTTCCCAAAGCTGACCCGCGGCGTGGAGGATGAGGCGCGCAAAAACGGAATGACCGTTTTTCTGTGCAACACCGACGAGGACGCCGCCATTGAAAAATCTTATCTGGAAACCATGAAGCAGCGCTGGATCGATGGGTTTATCGTCTGCTCGCTGAGCAGCGACGCCCCGCACATCCGCAGCCTGCGCGATGAGGGCTACCCCCTTGTGCTGGTCAACCGTTTTGAGGAAAGCGACATCGGCAAGGTGGATACCGTCACCTCCGACAACTTCCAGATCGGTTACGATGCCACGCGCTATCTAGCGCGCATCGGGCATAAGCGCATTGCCATCGTCTGCGGGCGCGAGGAGCTGCTGCTCTACCGTGAGCGTCTGCGCGGCTACCGCAAAGCGCTTGCCGACAGCGGTCTGCCCGAAAGGGAGGAGTACTTCCTGCGCGAAAGCGGCGGCAGCAATGGTTTTTACTATCAAATCCGTGAGCTGGCAGAGCAAGGGCAGCTGCCCGATGCCATCTTCTGCACCAGTGACCCCAAGGCGTTTGTGGTTATGCACGCGCTGCACGATATGGGGCTGCGCATCCCCGAGGATGTGGCGGTCATCGGCGTGGACAACGTCAGTATGTCCGCCATGGTCGAGCCGCCGCTTTCCACGATGACGCAGCATCTGTACGATATGGGTATGGAGGCAGCCAAAAGCCTGATCCGCCAGATCGAATACAAGGACAAATACGGGGAGCTGCCCAAGCCGCAGCGTATGATCATGAACAGTGATCTGATCGTGCGGCGCTCCACCAAATAAAGGCAGCCCCCAACGGAAAATGCTATGAACAAACTGGGTATCAATCTTTGGAACTGGGCGCCAGGGCTGTCCGACGCCTGCTGCGGTCTGCCGACCAAGGCAGCCGAAATGGGCTTTACCGCGCTGGAGCTGCCGATGACGCAGCCCACCATAAGCCCGACCCTGCGCGATGAGGTGCGCGCCAGCGGGCTGGAGGTTTCGCTGTGCGCCGCCATGGGGGCAGGACGCGATCTTTCGAGCTTTGATGCCGATGTACGCACCGCCACCATGCAGTACCTGACCGACTGCCTGCAAACGGGTGCCACACTGGGCGCCGTGGTGCTGGCGGGTCCTCTGTATGCAGGGGGCGGCAAGCGCCACACCCTGCCCCCGGCGGAGGCTGCCCTCGAATGGGAGCTGGCTGTCACCGGCTTGCAGGAGCTTTCGCGCCGCGCCAAAGAATGCGGCATCCGCCTTGCCCTGGAGCCGCTGAACCGCTACCGCACCAGTGTCATCAACACAGTGGAGCAGCTGTTGCTCATGCTTGCGGATATCGGCTGCGGCAATGTGGGCATCCACTACGACACCTACCACGCCTGCCTGGAGGAGGCGGACCTGCTTGCATCGCTGGAAACAGCGCTGAAAAGCGGCAGGGTGACCCACTTCCACGCCTGCGCCAACAACCGCGGCGCACCGGGCGAAGGCATTGTGCCGTGGGATGCCGTGATGCAGCTGCTGAAGCAGTACGGCTACGCTGGGCATATCACGATGGAAACCTTTGCCCCGGGCGGGCTGGACGCCAGCTGGGTCAACGTACACGGTACCCCCGACGAGGTTGCCCTGCGCGGGCTGCATTTTCTGCAACGCTATTTTTAAGGGAGGCTGTTTGCCATGGAAGAACTTATAAACCGTATCGGCGAAGTATATGAGCCTTTTAAAGTACACTTTTTGCATAAGCCCGTCCGCCCGCTGGCACCGGACGAGGTGCTTGTCAAGGTGCGCGCCAGCGCCATCTGCGGCAGTGATCTGCACATTGCGCGCGGGCTGCACCCGTCTGCCCCGCTGCCCGTGACCATCGGGCATGAGTTTTCCGGCGATGTGGTCGCCGTCGGCAGCGAGGTCACCAAGGCCCGCCTCGGTGAGCGCGTGACAGTGGAACCCTGCATCGTCTGCGGCAAGTGCGACGCCTGCCGCCACGGGCAGTACGGCTATTGTGAGCATATCAGCTTTACCTACCGCAACGGCGACGGTGCCATGGCAGACTATGTCGTTGTCAAGGAGCCGTATGTCTACGAGCTGCCCGACTACCTGAGCTACGAAACCGGCGCGCTGATCGAGCCGCTGTCGGTTGCCACCCACGCCGTGCGCCGCGCCGACATCCGTCTGGGCGAAACGGTGCTGATCATCGGTGCCGGTGCCATCGGTATGATGGTGGCCGCCATGTGCCGCCGCAGCGGTGCCGCCGAGGTCATCATTGCCGATTTTTCTGACCAGCGGCTGGAAATGGCAAAGCAGGTCGGTGCCACCGTTACCGTGAACAGCGGCAAGGAAAATCTGGAGCAGGCGGTCGCCCGCCTGACCCACGGCAAGGGCGTGGACAAGAGCTTTGAGTGCGTGGGGCGCGAAAGCTGCTTTTTGCAGGCTATTATGACGCTGAAGCGCAACGGCACGGCGACCATCATCGGTATTTATGAAAAGCCGCAAATTCAAATTCCCGCCAGCCGCTTTGTCACCCACGAGATCCACGTGCAGGGCGCGCAGGGCTATTGCTGGGATTTCCCCATTGCAATCGCCGCCGCCCGCGACATCCCGCTGGAAAAATTCATCACCCACACCTTCCCGCTGGAGCAATTGCAGCAGGCGCTGGATACCGCGCTGGACAGCAAGAGCGGCAGCATCAAGGTGATCCTGAAGCCGTAGCGGACTTACCGCAAGGAGAAAAATTATGCCACAAGAAAAATTTCACTATAAATCGTTAGAAGAAGTCAAGCAGCGTGCCGCCGAACTGGGCGTCAGCCTGCCCTTTGCCTTGGACACCCACTGCCTTGCCTACCCGCTGCAGGTGCGCGACATTACCTTCCCGAACCGTCTGGGCATCGCGCCCATGGAGGGCGCGGACTCGACGCCCGAAGGCGCACCCACCGAGTATACGACCCGCCGCTATGTCAACGAGGCTATCGGCGGCAGCGCGGTCATCTGGTTTGAGGCAATTTCCATCGTGGAGGAGGGGCGTTCCTCCAAGACGCAGCTGCTGCTGAACCGCGACACGTTGGACGAGTTCAAGAAGATGACCACCGCCGTCAAGGAGGCGGGCCTCAAGGCCAACGGCTATGCGCCGTATTTGATCATGCAGGCCAACCACAGCGGGCGGTACTCCAACCCCGGCAACAAGCCTGCCCCGATGATCGCCTACCGCCACCCGATTCTGGAGCAGTATCGCGCCGCGGATGACTCCTGCATCGTGACGGACGATTACCTGAAAGGGCTGGAAGAAAAGTTCGGCGAGGCGACGAAGCTTGCTAAGGAGGCCGGTTTCGACGCCGTCGACATCAAGAGCTGCCACGGCTACCTGTTGGCGGAGCTGGCATCCGCCTACAACCGCCCCGGCGAGTACGGCGGCAGCTTTGAAAACCGCTTCCGCCTGCTGAAAAACGGCATCCGCGCCGCCAAGGTGTACGAGGACGACAGCTTTATGGTCACGGCGCGCGTCGGCATCTACGACGGCTACGCCTACCCGTGGGGCTTCGGTGTCAGCCCGGAGAGCGGCATGACGCCCGATTGGACTGAACCCATCCGCCTGGTGCGCGATTTGCACAACGAACTGGGTCTGAATATGGTCAACCTGACGATGGGCAACCCCTACGCCACCACCCATGTGACCCGCCCCTTCGATTTTGGCAAGTATGAACCGGACGAACATCCGTTTGTTGGCCTGTCCCGCATGATCCACGGCATTGGCGCAGTGAAAAAGGCCGTGCCGGAAATGACGATTTGGGCATCTGCACCTACTTACCTGCGAGCCTATGCTGATCTGTTCAGCGCAGGCGCGGTCGAGCAGGGCCTGTGCGATGGTATGCTGTTCGGCCGCATGGCCTTTGCTGACCCGGATTTTGCCAACGAGATCGTCAAAAATGGCCGCATCGACCCCAAGCGCGTCTGCCTGACCTGCGGCAAGTGCGGCGATTTGATCCGCGCTCACAAGCCCACGGGCTGTGTCATCCGCGACAGTAAGACGTTTATGCCGTTCTACAAGGAATTTTTGGAGATCAAGAAAACGCAGCCAGCGAACTTCCGCGGCTGATGGAGAGGGTGTACTTATGAAAAAAACTGCCATCGTCACCGGGTCCAGCCGCGGCATCGGCTTTGCCATTGCCAAGCAGCTTGGGCTGGATGGATACAATATCGTCATGGTCGCCACCGGCCCACAGGAGAAAAACCAGGCAGCGCTTGACGAGCTGAAAACACAGGGCATCGACTGCGCCTACGTGCAGGCCAACATCGGCAGCGCCGACGACCGCAAGAAGATTCTGGACGGCGCACTGGCCGCCTTTGGCCGCGTGGATGTGCTGGTTAATAATGCAGGCGTTGCTCCCAGAGTCCGCGCTGACCTGCTGGATATGAGCGAGGAAAGCTTTGACTATGTTGTCGGCATCAACACCAAGGGCAATATGTTCCTGACGCAGCTGGTGGCCAAGCAGATGATTTCGCAGGAACCTGTCGATGGCCGCAAGGGCGTCATCGTCAATGTGTCCAGCTGCAGTTCGGTGGTGTCCTCCACCAACCGCGGTGAATACTGTGTCTCCAAGGCAGGTATCTCGATGCTGACAACGCTCTACGCCGACCGTCTGGCTGCTGAGGGCATCCTTGTCAACGAGGTGCGCCCCGGTGTTATCGCCACCGATATGACCAGCACGGTGCAGGGCAAGTATGATGCCTTGATTGAAAAGGGCACCTTCCCCATCGCCCGCTGGGGCACGCCGGAAGATGTGGCCGGGGCCGTCAGCCTGCTGTGCAGCCCCCGCCTGCGCTACACCACCGGCAACTACATTGATGTGGACGGCGGATTCCACATCCAACGCCTGTAAGGAAATTTGCGATGGAACACGAAATTTTTAAAGCCGGGGCGTACACGGCAAAGGTGTACCGCTGCAATACCGCCGTGGTCGGCAGCGGCGCAGCGGGCTTCAACGCCGCCGACCGCCTGTGGCAGCTGGGCCAGCGGGATATTGTGCTGGTCACCGAAAACCGCGCGGGCGGCACCAGCCGCAATACCGGCAGCGACAAACAGACCTACTACAAGCTGACCCTGTCCGGGGGCGACCCCGACAGCGTGCGCGAGATGGCCGACACACTGTTTGCGGGCCGCTGCGTGGATGGTGATATTGCCCTGTGCGAGGCCGCGCTCTCGACTCAGTGCTTCTTGAAGCTGGTCGAGCTGGGCGTGCCGTTCCCCCGCAACCGCTACGGCGAGTACATCGGCTACAAGACCGACCACGACCCGCGCCGCCGCGCCACCAGCGTGGGACCCTACACCAGCAAGCAGATGACCGAATGTCTGGAAGCTGCCGTGCAGGCCAAGGGCGTGCCGATGCTGGACAAGACACAAGTCATCAAAATTCTGACGGACGGCGGTACGGTTTGCGGCCTGCTCTGCCTGAATGTGACCGCGCAAGACGCCGCCGACCGCTTTACGCTGATTCGATGCAAAAACGTTATCTGGGCCACCGGCGGCCCAGCTGGTATGTACGCCGACAGCGTCTATCCCTTCAGCCAGTATGGGGCCACCGGCCTTGCGCTGGAAGCAGGCGCAAAGGGAAAAAACCTGACCGAATGGCAGTACGGCCTGGCATCGGTCACGCCGCGGTGGAATGTGTCGGGAACGTATATGCAGGTGTTGCCGCGGGTCTACTCCGCAGCGGCGGACGGCAGCGGCGAGCACGAGTTTTTGACGGACTTTTTCACCGACGCGCACGACATGCTCAGCAAGTTGTTTTTGAAGGGCTACCAGTGGCCCTTTGATGTGCGCAAGGTTGCCGACGGCAGCTCCATCATCGACATTCTGGTGTATCTGGAAACCTGCAAAGGACGCAAAGTCTATCTTGATTACCGCACAAACCCCGCGGGCGGCGAGTTTAGCTATGACGCCTTGCTGCCCGAGGCGCGCGAGTACCTGACCCGCGCCGGTGCCTGCTTCGGCACGCCGATTGAGCGGCTGGCGCAGATGAACCAGCCTGCCATCGATTTTTACCGTGATAAGGGTGTGGATTTGTACACCCAGCCGTTGGAGATCGCCTTCTGCGCCCAGCATAACA
>UMJU01011813.1_pt1 | contig 23808 bp, 20 predicted proteins | sample 1966161 | NCBI WGS metagenome assembly UMJU01 (sample SAMEA4836156, study PRJEB28245) | human gut metagenome | biome: gut microbiome; material: fecal sample | place: Denmark | collected 2008 | reverse complement strand
TTATCTGTGTTATAATCCTAATTATTCTCTGCCCTCGCCATAGCAATCTGCTCCGGTGTTATAGGCAGCTCATAGAACCGCTTTCCTGCTGCGTGGCTTAGCGCATCTGCCACAGCCGGAAGTGGAGTGTTTATTACAACCTCTCCTATTGACTTAGCACCAAATGGTCCAGCATTCTCGAAGCTGCTTTCAAACTCAACATTAATATGTCCAATATCCATTCTTGATGGTATCTTATATTGCAGGAATGAGTTCTCATAAAGCTTTCCCTTATCAGAATATGTGATATTTTCAGACATTGCCATACCAATTCCCTGAAGGATTCCGCCTTCTGCCTGAACCCTTGCAAGATTAGGATTAACTGGTGTTCCACAGTCAACGCATGCATCATATTCTACAACCCTGCTTTCGCCTGTAACAAGGTCAACTTCAACCTCAGCTGCACCTACCATAAATGGTGGTGGTGAAATAGGTGATGTATGTGTATTAGTAACAGAAAGTGCCATATCATTGCCACACATAGAAGCTGTTGCTATATCACAAAGACTTACTGATGCACCCTTGTGCTCTCCAGCCTCACAGCTTACACAGCTTCCGTCAAATGTAACCTCACTCTTATCACAGCCTATAAGCTTAGCTCCAAGCTTTTCGATTCTGCTTCTTAGCTCTAAGGCACAGTTCTCAACTGCCTTTCCAGTAACGTATGTTGTACTTGATGCATATGAGCCTGAATCATAAGGTGATATATCAGTATCAGCACCAAATACACTTATGTTATCAGTACTGCACTCAAGCACCTCTGCAGCAATCTGTGCAAGTATTGTATCACAGCCTGTTCCCATATCAGCAGCACCTATATTCATTGTATACACGCCCTCATCATTGAGCTTAAGTGTGGCACTTCCCACATCCACACCAGATATACCAGAGCCCTGCATAGCCATACCCATTCCGACAAAACGTGCTTTAGTGTCAGATATCTTTCTCATAGGATACTTCTCATCCCATTTAATCATCTCTTTGACCTTTGCTAAGCATCTGTCAAGTGCACAGCTTGTATTGACCTGACCATAGTAAGCAGGCATTACATCGCCCTCCTTAACTATGTTTTTAAATCTTATTTCAAAAGGATCCATATGAAGCTTATCAGCAAGCTCATTCACAGCAGATTCCACTGCAAAAAGGCCCTGTGTAGCACCATATCCTCTGTATGCCCCTGCTGACATAACATTTGTGTATACAACATCACTTACAAAGCGGAATGCCTCTGCCTTTCCATACAATGGTATTGACTTGTGTCCTGAAAGACCTACTGTCGTTGGTCCATGCTCCCCATAAGCTCCTGTGTTTGACAAGGTATATAAATCTATTCCTTTTACGATACCATCCTTAGTTGCACCGAGCCTTACATGCATCTGCATCTCATGTCTTGGAGATGAAGCTGACAATGATTCTTCCCTTGAGAATATAATCATAGCTGGCTTCTTAGTCTTCCATGTGACAAATGCCGGATATATTTCTGAAACTGAGGTCTGCTTTGCACCAAAACCACCACCTATTCTAGGCTTTGTAACACGTATCTTTGATGGAGAGATTCCAAGTGCGTGTGAAATGATTCTTCTGCAGTGAAATACTATCTGTGTAGAACTTACAACATGAAGTCTTCCATAGGTATCGATTGTACAGAATGTCCTGAAGGTCTCCATCATGCTCTGCTGGCACGCCTTTGTGTGATATGTCCTGTCAATTACAACATCACAACTCTCAAGCACCTTATCTATATCACCATTACTGCACTCATCATGTGCACATAGATTTCTTTTATTATCAGCTCCTACAGGACACATTGCTTCCCAGTTATCCTCTGGATGAACAAGTATCTCATTATCCTTTGCCTTTGTAAAGTCAAGCACTGGTTCAAGCACCTCATACTCTGCCTTAATAAGCTTCATCGCCTTATCAACACAGCGTTCATCCACTCCAGCAACAATAGCAACCGGATCACCTATGAATCTTACGTGTTTATCAAGAATAAGCCTGTCATAAGGACTTGGCTCAGGATAAGTCTGACCGGCGCAGGTGAAACGCTTCATATTCTGGTCAACATCCTTATATGTATATATTGCCTCTATTCCAGGTACCTTCATTGCAATATCTGTATTAATGCTCTTAACATATGCGTTGGCATATGGTGAACGCAGAAGCTTTACAACAAGACAATCCTTTGGTGCAATATCATCTGTATATACCGGCTTTCCAAGAAGCAGCTCCATTGCATCCTTTTTTCTTACCGCTTTATTAACTGACTTCATTACTTCACCTCCTCTGCTATATTTTCTTTATTTTCCACACTGGCTTCCTTAGCCTTTTTTACCCTGAGGTAATCCAGAATTCCTCTTAACTGGCCTTCATACCCTGAACATCTGCACAGATTTCCTGAAAGAAACTCCTTTATCTCATCTTCATCAGGATAAGGATTCTCCCTAAAGAGTGCAATAGCATTCATAACAAAGCCCGGATTACAGAAGCCACACTGCTCTGCCCCCTGGTCAGCTATAAATGTAACGAATTCTGCGGCCTCCTCCTGTAAACCTTCAAGCGTTGTAACGCTGCATTTATCTGCTCTTACAGCAAGAACCGAACATGAAAGCACTGGTTTATCGTTAAGAAATACCGTACACAGTCCGCAGTTAGAAGTCTCACAGCCACATTTTACACTATAACAGCCATGCTCCCTCACGAAATCATAAAGAGTCATATCGCAGGCAACATCTGCCTTGACCGACTTTCCATTTAACTTAATATCTACTAACATATATTCTCCAATCCATACACTAATAAATCGATATATAAACAAATCTATATAAATAATACATCAGCTATTAATAATCAATAACTAATTATTAATTATTTACAGCCCTTAATGCTCTCTTGGTAAGCTCTTCTGCCAGATGGCTTCTGTATTCAGCACTTCCACGCATATTACTCTCTGTAGAAACATTTTCCCTTACATATCTGGCGAAGCTCTCTATAGTTTCATCATTTACTACGCCCTTAAGAATACCTTCCTTATCTTCTACAACAACAGCTCTTCCCGGTCTTGCACCTATGCATATATTATATTCACCCGAACCGCTAAAGCCCACGCCAGCACAGGTAAGAACCGGAAGGTCTGTTTCTGTTATTCTTACTGCCTCATAAAACATCTTGACTGGCTTTTTCTTAACTATAATGCTTACAATAATATCCCTGTCATAGCTTTTTGCCGCATACTCCTTTAGGGAAACTATTCCACCCTTATATAATTCAACGTATGAATCAAGTCCAATTAATAATGTAAGAACATCAGAAAATCCATATCTTCCATATATGCTTCCACCAACTGTTGCAAGATTTCTAAACTGCACGCCAACAATATGCCTTAGTGCTTCCTTAGCGCAGCCATTCGTATACTCATTAAACCCCTTATGGTTTTCCAACTGTCTTAGTGATGTCATGCATCCAATCTTAAATTCTTCATCTGCCTCTTCAATCTTATCAAGTCCCAGTCCTGACATGTCAATCGCGGTATTGATTCTGTTATCACCCATACGCATCCACATCATGCCGCCGACAATTCTGTTAGCCTTCTTCTGGTTAAGCTCGTAGGCCTCTTCAATACTTTCTACTTTCTTATAATTCTGTATATTAAGCATAAAAACTCCTCATTTTGATCATACTTATGCCAGAAATAAAAGTCCTGCTGTGCAGCTTTAAACAACCTTTAACCTTTTTCCTGACCGTTTCTTAATTACATCATAATATAACTATACTGACTTGTAAAAGCCTTGTCAATCTGATAAAATTCATTCGCGCACTTCTTTTAACTGTTGCTGTCAGATATATTCTGGCCAACATAAAAAATGTGTAAAAATAAAGTAGAAATGAGGATAAATATGAAGAATTTTAAAAGATTAACTGCTTTAGTCCTTGCAGTGCTCATGCTTATATCAACTGTAGCATGTGGCAGTTCTGCTGCAAACGACAGTACTACAAAGGCTGCTTCAACATCAGCCTTTGATGTCATGTCACAATTCAACGAGGTAAGCACAAGCTACCCTCTTACTGTTACCGACCAGGCAGGACGAACAGTAACTTTTGAAAAAGCACCTGAAAAGATTGCTTCATCTTACTATATCTCTACAAGTCTTCTCCTTGCACTTGGATTAAAGGATAAGCTTGTGGGAATCGAAGCTAAGGCTAATACACGAAACATCTATAAGCTTGCAGCTCCATCCATTGTAAGTCTCCCTAATATGGGAACAGCTAAGGAATTCAACACAGAAGCCTGTGTTGCAGCAGCACCTGATGTTGTATTCCTTCCTATGAAGTTAAAAAAAGCTGCAGATACACTTGAAGGTCTTGGTATCAAGGCTGTTGTTGTTAATCCTGAGGATGCAACGCTCCTTAAGGAATGTATAACACTTGTTGGTAAAATAACTAACACAATCGGACGCTCTGATGCACTTAACAATTCTATCGATACATTTTTAGCTGATAATAAAGCCAAGCTTGCAGGTGAGAGCACTCCTTTAGTATATCTTGCGGGCAACAGCTCTGTTCTTTCAACAGCCGGAAGCAAGATGTATCAGAACACATTACTTAGCAATGCAGGCGGAAAGAATGCAGCCTCTGAGCTTACAGATACTTACTGGGCAAATATTTCATATGAACAGCTTCTTGCCTGGAACCCTGATTACATTATAATAGCTGCCGATGCAACTTACTCAGTAGATGACGTTATAAATGATGCTAATCTTGCAGACTGCAATGCTGTTAAGAATAAAAAGGTTGTAAAACTTCCTGGTGATATAGAAGCATGGGATTCACCTGTACCAGCAAGCTTCTTAGGAAGCATATATATTGCCTCTGTTCTTCACCCAGAAAAGGTTACTAATGATTTCTATGAAGAATGTGTAACTAAATTCTATGAAAGCTTTTATGGATTCACACCTGCTAAATAAGGATGATTTATGTTCAAAAATACTTCTAATTACCGGAACAAAATTATACTTTTATCAGTCATACAGGTACTGCTTCTTCTGGCGGTACTTGTATGGTCTGTCATTACCGGACAGTATCCACTCACATTAAAGAGCTTACTGTCTGGTGATACTATGTCTATTATGGTCTTTAAAAGGCTCAGGCTTCCCCGCGCCCTTATGGGTGTTATAGGTGGTTTTGGACTTTCAATATCAGGTTATATATATCAGCTTATATTTAAAAACCCTCTGGCTTCTCCCGATATCGTTGGCGTTTCCTCCGGTGCAAGTGCCGGTGCTGCTCTTGCAATAGTCGCAGTTTCTGCTTCTGTTCCAGTCATCTCCATATCTGCTTTTATCGGAGCTGTTACAGCACTCATAATAACTCTGCTTACGGCTTATCTTGTCCCTGGCAGAAACAGTTATACAATCGTGCTTGCCGGTATAGCTATTCATTCTGTGGCACAGACTATACTTATGTTTCTAAAGCTTGCTGCAGATCCCGAAAAACAGCTTGCTTCAATCGAATACTGGATTATGGGAAGCCTTAATGGTATTTCAAGGGACAGCCTTGCTATTCCCTTCTTCACAACACTTGCCGGATTTATTGTAATAGCTTTGTTATACCGACAGGTTCTCATTCTTTCTACAAGCGAGGAAGAAGCCGTATCACTAGGTGTAAATGTGACAAGTCTGCGTTTTATTATATTAATGCTTGCTACTCTTATCGTATCATCAATAATATGTGTTACGGGGCTTATAAGCTTTATCGGACTTATCGCACCTCATATTGCCAGACTTCTTACAAAGCGTAATGACATATTTACATACATAACAAGTGGCTTCACAGGAGCTATTTTACTGACACTTGCTGATATACTGGCAAGAAGTGTATCCCCATCAGAGCTGCCAGTCAGTATATTTACCTCACTTCTTGGTGCCCCACTGCTTATCATTCTGCTTATCAGAGCTAATAAAAAGGAGGCGTTATGATGTCCGATTTATTCAATAATACATTTTCCGCAGACGGAATATCAGTATATTACGGCAGCACCTGTGCGGTTGATAACGTAAGCTTTGACCTTATGCCTGGACAGCTTAATGCTGTTATTGGCAATAACGGCTGTGGTAAAACCTCTCTTATTAAGGCCATCATGGGACTTATAAAACACAACGGAAAATGTCAGCTTAATGAACACTTACTTGAAAACCTCTCTGTTAAAAAAAAGGCACAGCTCATAAGCTACATTCCCCAAAGAAACAATCTTACTATAAGCATGACCGTCAGGGATGTATGTCTGCTTGGCTTCAATCCTCATATGCACATACTTGGAGGCTACACCACAGATATGCTCAGGCGTGTGGATAAAGCTATTGATATGGTTGGACTTAAGGGTTTATACGAATCAGACTTCTTAGCTTTAAGCGAAGGGCAGAAGCAGTTATGTATTCTGGCACGCACCATAATAGAGGCTTCCCCACTGCTTCTTCTCGATGAACCGGATAGTGCACTTGATTTTTCTAACCGTCATCTTCTTATGCAGCACATAAGAAGTATTGTATCCGATGGCAGATGCGCCCTAATGTGTATTCACAGCCCTGAGCTTGCTTTAGAATACTGCGATAATATACTTCTTATGAAGTCTGGGACAATCCTTAGCACCATTAATACACATACAGACTCTCTTGATATTATTAATGAAAAGATGTCTCTTATATATGATAATATTAATGTCATTGAATGTACTGACATTAACCATAAAACCCACCGCGTAGTTGTGGCATTATAGCCTATACCTATACTGGGTATATATGTCTATTTACACTAGACACGCCTACGTTATAAAAGCATTTACTGAAATGAGGTGACTTAATCTATGGATAATTGTTATTTAGACGCTCTGGCTGTAATTACTTTTTTTAAAATGTCCCATAAAAAGCACTTGTTTATTACGGGAGAGCGGGGAAGTGGTAAATCATATCTGTTAAACAGCATTTTAAACCAGATTGAAGAAACTATGGATATGTCTGATTTTTTCAATTATCTGCTAAGCCGCAGAACAGACACACCAGAAGTTGTTATTAAATCTAATCTTATAGATGATGGAAAAGAATATGTGATTGGCAGACCACGTACACTCACTCCTGTTTCCCCTAAAAAAGGCAACAACATGACCTCCGTAGAGGATGGCTTTATTAACTGCGCCTGTCCTGCCATTATGAAGCATCTTATGACCTCTGCTGATAGTGTATTTGTTATTGACGAGCTTGGTTATCTGGAAAGCTCCTGTATCCCTTTTCAGGAGAACATTAAAAGTCTTCTTGATAACTCACGCGTATTAGCGGTCATCAGAAAACAATCCACAGAATTTCTTGACAGTATTAAAAGCAGATCTGATGTACTTTTAATCGATATTGATAATACCTTCAGCTCTATTTCGTGCATTATTATGGCATCCGGTATGTCAAAAAGATTCGGTACCAACAAGCTTTTAGCCTCCTTCAACAACAACACTCTCTTTGAAAATGCGATAAATATAAGCCACTTTGTAAGCTTTGGTAAAACTCTTGCCGTAACCCGTCATGATGAGCTTGTACAGATATGTGAACGGGAACATATACATTGCATTAAACACAATATGCCTTACAGAAATGATATGGTACGTCTTGGTGTTTCACGTATTCTAAAGGAAACTAACAGACACAAAAGCTGCTGCACCCAAGGGATATTATTTCTTCCATCAGACCAGCCGCTTATCACTAAGACAAGCCTTCAGCTGCTGTGCCTTTTATTTATTTACTACAACAGCAGTTATTTTGCTTGTAACAGCACAGATAAATCCAGCAATGCCAATAATAATATTAATAATAATAATAAGATATGCCGGCTTGCCTTCAACGAAAACGCAGGCGCACCAGTAATATTTCCTGAGTGCTATTATAATGAGCTTCTTACACTTCCACTGGGCAAGGGTGGCGGTTTTATTGCAAAAAAATATCCTGCACAGGTTGTTTTAGTTCCTGCACAGGATGAATATGAATTATATGATATTGATACTCCTGATGACCTTATTCGTCTTTCCCGGTATCTTCGCTAATTGCTGTACCTTATTTAGTTACAGCCTTTTCCTTTATTGTTGCTGCTTCTTCTGAAACAACTTCTTTAACCGTTTCCTCAGCTTTATCCTTAGGAAGAATTATGTTAAGTAATATTGCTACAAATGCTGCTGGAACAATACCAGACTCACCAAACATAAGCTGTACTGCCTGTGGTGTATGTGCAAGGATTGCAGGGCTTACACCCATACCATAGCCTACACCAAGTGCAACCGATACAATAGAAAGCCTTCTTGCATCAAGCGGCTCCTTAGTGATAAGCTGGATACCACTTACAATAATTGATGAGAACATCATAACTGCCGCACCACCAAGTACTGACTGTGGCATGATTGATATTAATGCTCCAAGCTTAGGAATAAGACCACATAATATAAGGAATACAGCACCAGATGCAAGTGCAATTCTGTTAACAACCTTAGTCATTGCAACAAGGCCAACATTCTGGCTGAATGATGTATTAGGAAGCACACCGAAAAGTGCTGCAAGCGATGAACCTAAACCATCACACATAACTCCGCCTGAAAGTTCTTTATCTGTCGCTTCTCTTCCTACTCCACCGACCATAACACCTGATATATCTCCAACAGTTTCTACTGCTGTTACAACAAACATAACAAGCACAGGAAGTATTGCTCTTAAGTCAAACACTGGCTTAACTGGCATGAACTTAGGAATCGCAATCCACTTAGCTTCTGCAACCTTATTCCAGTTAAGTACCCATGACTTAGTATATTCAACTCCCTCAGCATTAACTGCTGTATGTGGAAGCACACAGCCCATAATAGCTGCTACAATATAACCAACTATAATTCCAATCAGTATAGATGATGAACTAAGATATCCCTTTGTCCAGTGCTTAACGAATAATATAACAATAAGCACAACAAACGCCAGAAACAGATTCTCTAATGAGCCAAAGTCTTTAGCCCCGTTTCCACCACCGAATGAATTGATACCAACAGAAATAAGTGACAGTCCAATAGAAAGCACAACAGTTCCTGTTACAACTGATGGGAAAAATCTTCTTAAAGGCTTAATAAATGCACCAAGCACAGTTTCAAAAAGACCACCTATAATGGATGCTCCCATAATTGCACCATAGGCTAATACTCCGCCTCCCATAACCTTTGTTATACTGCTGAATACTCCGATAAATCCAGAGCTTGTACCCATAATAATAGGCACCTTGCCTCCAACAGGTCCAATTGAAAACAACTGTATAAGTGTTACAATACCAGCTATAATCATAGCATTCTGTAAAAGTGCAACCTGAATAGATGCATACTCACTTCCTGCTCCAATACCACAGGCTCCTGTAATAATAAGCAATGGTGTAAGATTTCCTACAAACATTGCCATAACGTGCTGAAGTCCAAGTGGTATCGCCTGTTTTAATGAAAGCTTTCCATTAAAATCATATGCCTCCGGCATAAGTTCTTTTATTTTTTTCATATATCCTCCGGTATATTAACCATAATCTATCTGTTATTAATCTCATATGAAGAAGGTCTAGGGAAAATCATTATTCAAGTACTGATTTTCCTTAGACCTTCCTTCTGTATGACCTACGCTTATTATCTCTGCACATCAAATGAAGCATTATTCATAAGTCGCTTAATCTGGTCAACGCTTGTGATGTTAGTATCGCCGCGGATAGCGTGCTTCATTACTGAAGAAGCTACTGCGAAATTGACGATATCTTCGTGCTTCCAGTCATTCTGCATAAGAGCATAGATAAGACCAGAAGAGAATGCATCTCCACCACCAACACGGTCAACAATCTCAAAATTGAGTGTCTTGCTTTCGTAAGTCTTTCCGTCAGCATAGTAGAAAGCCTTAAGAGAGTTATTACTTCCTGAATGAACATAACGTACTGTTCTTGCAATTGCTTTCATATGGTACTGCTCATCAATAGCCTTGAATACTCTGTCCATATCCTCAAATGATGGATCCATAGTAAGGCCGTCCTTAACATCTGTACCATCTGCATTGTATACATGGATAGGCTCAATACCTATAAGTACATCTACATATGGAAGATATCTGCTGAGTACATCCCTTGCTGTTTCAAAAGACCATAATGTACTTCTGAAATTAGGATCAAAGCTTACCGTAAGTCCAAGCTTCTTAGCTGCCTTGATAGCCTTATCTATAAGACGACGGCAGTTATATGAAAGAGCTGGTGTGATGCCACTTAAATGTAACCAGTCATAATCCTTTAAGATGTTCTCAAAATCTACATCCTTATAATCATATTCAGCAAATGCTGAGCTTCCTCTATCATATATTACCTGTGAAGGTCTTACTGAAACACCTTCTTCAAGGTAATAAAGTCCCATTCTTCCGTCAGACTTGATAATGTGCTTAGTGTGTACATCATTAGCCTTAAGGTAGTTGATACAAGACTTACCAAGGTCTGTGTTAGGTAATACTGTAAAAAATGTTGAATCTACACCAAGGTTAGCGAGTGAAACTGCTACGTTGGCTTCTGCTCCACCATAGTTAACTATGAAATTGTGGGTTGTAACTATCTTCTCATAGTTAGGTGGTGACAATCTTAACATCAATTCGCCAATTGCTATGAACTTCATACGTGCCTCCATCTATCATTAAACTTTTAACCTGATATTAAGTAATATTTTATGGCAATAATCTGTACTTTTATTGCTCTATATTGTCAAAATAATACTCCATTTAATGATACTACTTATCCTATAAAATTGCAAATTGTATTTAACGCATTAACTCACAAATACCGCAGTATTTTGTTGCATTAACACACCATTTCATTGTATAATTAAAAATATTTTGAAGCGAGGAAAGTAATACCTATGGACATTTACGAATCATTGAACTCTATTTTAGTAACTTTATTCAATGATATAATGAACATTGAAGAAAAGGCTTTAATTACAGATGAATTTTCTGACATCACAGTTACTGATATGCACATAATTGAAGCTATCGGAATTAAAGAGCCACGCACTATGGGAACAATATCCAAGGCCTTAGGCGTGACTATGGGAACTCTTACAGTCGGCATTAACGGACTTGTTAAAAAGGGATATGTAATAAGGACAAGAAGTGAAGAAGACCGCCGTGTCGTATATGCTTCCCTCACACCAAAGGGTAATGCGGCATACACTCACCATATGAAATTTCATCAGGATATGATTAAACATATTACTGACGATTTAAGCGAAGATGAAGCCGCCGTACTTATTAAGACATTTACAAGACTTGAAGATTATTTTAAAAGCATATCATAACATTCAAAATGATTATGGAATTATATTAACATATAACTATACTGTCGCAGCTGCGTAACCTTTAACGCACTGTCTGCATAGCAAAAACCCCACAGATATGAATTTCTGTGGGGTTTTTTGAAAGATTATTAATCTTTCCGCCGACCTGGCCGGCATAATTTATATATGAGAGTTTTGGAAAAGTAAGCTTATTTAGTTAATTCAGCTGTCTTATATATAAATGTTACTGAATTGTCCTTACCATCTGATTTACCAAGGAATGTGTTGTAATTCTGACCAAGCTTGATTACTTCCTTGATTGTATCTACTGCTGTATCAGCATCATCTCCAACAAGACTTGTAATAGCCTTAATACCTGTCTCATTGAATTCTGCCATACCATCTTTAAGTGTTATAGCACCATCATTAAGCTGTGTTACGCCATCTGCTAAAGTTACAGAAGATGACTTAAGTGTTGATGTTCCATCAGCAAGCTGTGTAGAACCACTTCTTAAAGCTTCATTGTTAGAATTAAGTGTGCTGAAACCACCAGCTATCTGTTCAATACCACCGTTAAGTGCATCATTATTGTCGTTAAGCTGTGCAAGTCCTGCACTTATCTGTGCTATACCACCATTAAGTGTATCATTGTTATCGCTAAGCTGTGCAAGTCCTGCGCTTATCTGTGCTATACCACCATTAAGTGTATCATTGTTACCACTAAGCTGTGCAAGTCCTGCATTAAGCTGTGATGCACCTGCGTTAAGTGTATCGTTATTCTTAACAAGTTCACCAAGTCCGTCTGTTAATGACTGGCTTCCTTCTGTAAGCTGCTTTAATGCTGCATTAATAGTTTCATTATTGCTAAGATTGCTGACAACTGCATCTAATGCACTTGAAGCCCCTATATTACCAGCAGCCTTAATAAGTAGTCCTAACTGGTTAACATATACATAATCCTTTGAACCAGCCTGTGATACCTGTGGAGAATATGGCTTACCGCTTGTCATAGCTTCTGTATATGTCTCTGTTATTATATTAGTTGTATAAGCTGTAAGATACTTTACAAAATAAGCTGATATATCTGTTGCTGCCTCACTACTGCTCTTCTTACCCAGATCACTAAGGTCTGTTGCTATAGTTACATCACTAAGACCTAATGCTGTTCCTAATTTCTGTAAATCAGCTGCCTGCTCCATAACAGTCTTTCCTGTTGAGTCTGCTACAGAATTCATCTTATAAGCTGTTGAATTAGCTGCAAGTTCCTTAACAACATTTCCAATAAGTGCTGTCTTAATGCTCTTTATTCCTTCATTTAATTGTGAAGCTCCTGCCTCTGCACTAGCAACACCATCTGTATAAGCCTTTAAACCTGTCTGTAATGAAACTGCACCTGCTGCCGCACTGGCAACACCGCCTGTATATGTTGAAAGACCACTCTGTAATGTGCCTGAACCTACATTAAGTGCTCCTACACCATCAGTATAAGTCTTTAAACCTGACTGTAACTGTCCTGCACCTGCACCAAGCTGGTTAGCTCCTGCTGTGTATGCACTGATACCATCCTTAAGCTGTCCTGCACCTGCTGCCAGAGCTGTAGCACCATCTGTATAAGCATAGATACCATCTTTAAGCTGGCTTGCACCATCATTTAACTGGTTCACGCCATCTGTAAGTGCTGGAATACTGTCAGAAAGTGTCTGTGTACCATTCTGGAGAGTAACTGTTCCATCTGTAAGCTGGTCAGCTGCTGACTGAAGCTCATTCATCTTATCTTCAAGCTTAGCAAGTGAGAAATCATCTGTATCTATATCATTAAGTGTGCTTGTTGTAGCAACTGACATAGACATATCAAGCTCGAAATCCTCTACATCTGCTGATATTTCAAAGTATTCTGGAATATCCATATCAAGGCTTTCACCATCAAACTTAAGGTTTAAAGTATCCTTTAAGCCTGGCATAGCCATACCAAGTGCAATGATATTATCGCCAACCTTGCTTACCTTGCCGTTAGTAACTTCTACATTACTGAACTTATCTGTTGGAAGAAGTGTTCCTGTAATCATAGTAAATGGAACATAAGCTATCTGTGACTTTCCATTAACTGTTATATTCTTCTTCTCATTGTTAGTATAGTCATATCTGATAGTAACCTTACCACTCTTGCCAATCATATCTTCTGGCTTAGTTTCAACACCATTTAACTTGTAAGTAACCTTTATTGAAACAGGAGCAGTCTTATCAGATGTGCTCTGGTTAGTTGTTGTTTCGCCCTTAGAATCAGTAACCTTTTCTGTTACAAGAACGTGATCCTGAGTTCCGTCTGCCTTATCAAATACATATACCATCTCGTCTCTTGTATTTGTCTTTAATGTACTTGTATTTGATATTGAAAGCTCGTTCTTAATAGCATTTGTTATAATATTCTCTGTATTAGAAGCAGCCTCACTGCTTATTGCAACCTCACTGCCTGTCTGATTATATGCTGTGCTAGTGCCACAGCCTGTAAGTGTTGAAGCAATAAGAACAACACTTAATAATACTGAACTATATTTAAATAAAGTCTTCTTAACCATAACTATTCCTCCATTTTCTTACTTCCTGATATATTCTTATATCTGTTACGGCATATACACCTTTGACCCGTTCATACATCTTTCTGATTACATATCCTGATTCTTCTTAGGCTTAAATCCTATACTTGTATTGATAATGAGCTTATCACATAATACAAACAATGATGGAAGTATGAAGATAACTACGAACATACTTATAATTGCACCACGCGCCATAAGTGTACAAAGCGAACCAATCATATCAACTGAAGCTATACATCCAACACCAAATGTTGCGGCAAAGAAACCAAGCGCACTAACAATAATTGATGGTATTGATGTTGAAAGAGCTATCTGGATTGCTTCCTTCTTAGCGTATCCCTGGCTTCTTTCCTTCTTATATCTTGTTGTCATAAGAATAGCATAATCGACTGTTGCACCAAGCTGGATAGTACCGATAACTACTGATGCAATAAATGGTATCTGTGTATGCGTAAAATATGGAATACCCATATTAACAAATATAGCAAATTCGATTGCTGAAACAAGTATAATTGGAAGCGATATTGATTTAAGTACGAACAGGATAATAACAAATATAGCTACTATTGATACCGCACTGACTGTCTTAAAGTCCTTATCTGTTATAGTGATAAGATCCTTGGTACAAGGAGCTTCACCAACTACCATTGCCTTAGAATCGTAAGACTTTACAATATCATTCACCTTACTAATCTGATTGTTAATTTCATCTGATGCTATTTTGTAATCTGTAGCAATCATCATTATCTGATAATCTTCACCCTTAAGCTCTGATACTGTCTTAGCCGGTAAGAATTCCTGTGGAATACCAGACTTAAGTGCTGTGTCAAGTCCGAGTGCGAACTGTACACCGTCTACATCACCTAACTTATCAAGCATTTCGTTAGCTGTATCTGTAGACATACTAGAGTCAGCAAGTATCATATAGATTGAATTCATATCAAAGTTTTCTTCCAGCTTCTTATTAGCCTGTGAGCAGGCAAGGTCATCTGGAAGTGTATCAGACAAATCATAATATACTGATGTATGATTCTGTCCATATATAGCAGGTCCTAATAATACAACAAAGACAATTACAAATATCCATGAGTGGTTTACTATAAATGTAGCAAGCTTATCGAAGTTTGGCATAATCTCACGATGCATTGTCTTCTCTAATGCCCTGTCAAATGTAAGTATCAATGATGGAAGGATTGTTACACAACCGATAACACCGAATACAACACCCTTTGCCATAACGATACCAAGGTCAAGACCAAGTGTGAAGCTCATAAAGCAAAGTGCAATGAAACCTGCAACTGTTGTTATAGAAGAACCAACTACGGATGTAAGTGTATTACTAATGGCAACTGCCATCGCTTCCTTGTGGTCATCCGGATATATTTCCTTCATTTCCTTGTAGCTGTGCCATAAGAAGATTGAATAATCCAGTGTAACACCTAACTGAAGTACAGCCGCAAGAGCTTTAGTTATATATGAAACCTCACCTAATAAAATGTTAGAACCCAGGTTGTATACAATTGCCATTCCTATACTTATCATAAAGAATACTGGTACAAGAAATGAATCCATAAATATAGCAAGCACGATACATACAAGAACTACTGCTATAAGTACATAAAGTGGTGTCTCTTTCTCCGAAAGATTCTTAGTATCCGTAACTACTGCTGACATACCACTTATAAAGGCCTGACCCTCTGTCTGCTCTCTTATCTGTATGATAGCATTCATAGTATCATCACTTGAAGTTGTATTATCGAAGAATATTGCAAATAAAGTTGTATCTGTGCTGTCATTCTCGAAATACTTTCTGAATTTTGATGGAACAATCTCAGATGGAACATCTTCACCAACTATTCCTGTGTAAGAAATAACCTGTGCAACGTGGTCTACATTCTCTACCTTCTTAATAAGTCTGTCAGTAGACTTCGTATCCATATTCTGGACAACGACCATCGCGTATGCACCCTTATTGAAGTCATCCATAAGAATGTCCTGACCCTGCATAGTCTCTATCTCATTCGGAAGATAATACAGAATATCGTAATTAACTCTTGTATTAAAGTATCCGATTGCAGATGGAATAAGAAGCAGGAAACTCAGAATAAGAATTGGAATTCTGAGTTTAACAATTACTTTTCCAAACTTTTCCATAACTCGCCTCATTTCTACGTCTGCGACGTAATTTTACTTTGATTGGACTGATAACCTCTCAATAATTAATAACTCTCTTAATTAATTACATTTATTATCAATTCAATACATATGACCGTGATCTCTCAAATATGACTTTTGGTCATTTTCTTTGCAAGTGTTATTCTAGCACAAAATGACCGATAGTCAATACTCAAAATGACTAAAAGTCATTTTTTTATAGATTTTTTATTTTCAACATGGTAGAATATTAATTGACAGAACAACTAATATTATGCCTGCATTAGATTGGAGATTTTATGGGAAAACTTGAGAACAACAAACAACAGAAAAGGACTTCCCTCTTAGATACAGCTTTTAAGCTCTTTACAACGCAGGGTGTTTCCAAGACATCAATTGCCGAGATTTCACAGAAAGCTGGAATTGCCAAGGGAACTTTTTATCTGTATTTCAAAGATAAATATGATATAAGAAATAAGCTCGTTTCTCACGAGGCAAGCAAGCTCTTTAAAAATGCAGTGAGTGCATTAGAGCTTCATATAAAAGAACAGCAGATTAATGACCATTCGTTTACAATTACATTTACTGAGGAGATTATATTTATTGCTGACCACATAATTAATGTGCTTAACACCAACCAGACACTTCTTACATTTATATCAAAGAACCTGTCGTGGGGAATATTTAAAGAGGCTCTTACAACCAATGTCGCTGATGACGACATTAATTTTAAAGATATCTACTATGAAATGCTTGAAGACTCTGGTCTTAACCTCAACGAGCCCGAGATTATGCTGTTTATGATTGTCGAGCTTATAAGCTCAACATGCTACAGCTCAATCCTTTACAAAGAACCAGCTGATATTGACAGGCTCAAGCCTTACCTTTATAAGGCCATTAAGGCAATTATCAATGAACATACAATAGAAGATTAGAAGATAAGAAATCCCCTTCCTTACCAGAAATATTATCTGACAAAGAAGGGGATTTGTACCACTCCACCTATAATTTTAAAATTTACTCTTAAATTTATTTTAGCTAAGACTCTCTTTTAATCACTCTTTTATATAAGTTTTTAACATTTGTGTAACATTTTTTCTTTTAAGAACTAATTTCCCAGAAGCTTATTATATATATCCCTCTTAGATACGCCCCTGTCCCTGGCTGCTGCCTTCATAGCCTCTTTTTTATCAAGTCCCTGTGCTATATACATATCAACGTGTTCCTGCTCAGACATAGTAAGCCACTGTGCCTGTGCTTCCTCTTTAAGCTCATTTCTGTCTTTTCCAGCAATTACAAGAACATACTCGCCCCTTGGCTGGTTATTCTCATAATAACTGCACGCCTCTGCAAGCGTTGTAACCATACTATTCTCATAGCGTTTGGTAAGTTCCTTGCATATAGTAACTGCCCTGCTTCCTCCTAACACCTCAGAAAGCTCTTTAAGTGTCTTTAAAAGCCTGTGTGGAGCTTCGTATATAATCATTGTTCTTGTTTCATCTTCAAGCTCTTTTAATATGTCTTTACGCTCATTCTTGTCCGCCGGAAGAAATGCTTCAAATGCAAAACGTCTTGTTGCCTGTCCCGACATTGTAAGTGCCGTTATACACGCTGCCGCACCAGGAACTGATGATACCTTAATTCCTGATGCAAGTGCCTGCCTTACAAGCTCCTCTCCCGGGTCAGATATTCCAGGTGTTCCAGCATCAGTTATTACAGCGACTGACATTCCTTTAAGCATCTTCTCAACAAGCACCTTTGCCTTATCATACTTGTTATATTCATGATAGCTTGTCATCGGCGTATTAATCTCAAAATGATTAAGCAGCTTTATGCTGTTTCTCGTATCCTCCGCCGCAATAATATCAACTTCCTTTAATATCCTTAACACCCTGAACGTAATATCCTCAAGATTACCAATCGGAGTTGCACACAAATATAACTGCCCAACTCCGCTATTATTATGAGAGCCATTAAATTCTTCATGTGCCTGCACACTATCATAATCAATATCTGTAATATTATCTTCCATACTGCTCCTCTCTTAAATTCATACTAATTGTACATTTTTAAAAGTTCTTCCGTGTAACTTCCATCGCTATTGTATACAATAAGTGGTTCTTCCACTATAAGCTGTGAACGTCCGCCCTTTACCGCCTCTATAAGCACCATATTAGCTGGCTTATCTATATGCGGATACACAAGCCTTATACGCTTTGGCTCAAGGTGGTTATTCTTCATAGAAGTAAATATATCTACAAGTCTTGATGGTCTGTGAACCATATACATATGTCCCTTAACCTTAAGGCACTTTGAAGCTTCCCTTACAACGTCCTCAAGACTGCATAGAAGCTCGTGTCTTGCGATTGCCTTGGCACTCTCAGGATTAACAATTCCGTGATTTTCATTCATATATGGTGGATTGCTTGTAACCACATTAAAAGAAGCCCCACCTAAAATATGTGAAGCTTCTTTAATATCACCTTTTACAATATTAACCTTGTCTGACAGACTATTAAGTTCAACATTTCTGACAGCAAGGTCATAACTGATATCCTGAATTTCCAAGCCTGTATACATACTGCCTGGATTTTTCGCCTGCATAAGAATTGGTATTACACCATTTCCAGTACCCATATCAAGCACCTTCTGGTTCTTTCCGGCCTTCGCAAATGTAGACAACAACACAGCATCCATTCCAAAACAGAACACATCTGTATTCTGGATTAGTCTGAGATTATCCCTGCATAAGTCATCAATTCTCTCATTGGCATTAATACCTGCATTAATCTTAGCATCAGTCATCATTAATATGGGCTTTTCCTTCCTTTTTCTCAAGCTCTTCGAGTTCTTTTAACTCTTTATCATCTATATTCATTCTGTCGTTTCTTCTCTTAGGCTTAAATCTAAGCTCAGCAACAGGATACTCTCTTATCTCTTTCTCATCTCCATCAAGTGTGACAATTACCTTAACAAGCTGTCTTAACACATTAACGCTTGATACCTCACCCTTTAACTTCTCAGGTGTAGTAACATAATCTCCCACATTAGGAAGGTTGCTGTTAAGCTCCTCGTAAGTTTCCTGCTCATTCTTAAGACAGCACATAAGTCTTCCACACACACCCGATATCTTTGATGGATTAAGCGATAAATTCTGTTCCTTTGCCATCTTAATTGACACTGGTATGAACTCTGGCATATATGTTGCACAGCACAATGGTCTTCCACAAGAACCAATTCCGCCTAATATCTTAGTTTCATCTCTTACACCAATCTGACGAAGTTCAATTCTTGTCTTAAATACTGCTGCCAGATCCTTTACAAGCTCTCTGAAATCAATTCTTCCATCCGCTGTAAAGTAGAACAATACTTTATTATTGTCAAATGTATACTCAACCTTTATAAGCTTCATTTCAAGATTATGCTTCTTAATCTTCTCAAGACATATCTTATACGCTTCTTTTTCCTTTTCCCTGTTCTTAGCTTCCCTTTCATCATCATCAGGTGTCGATATTCTGATAATAGCCTTAAGCGGCTGTACAACTGCTGAATCCTCAACCTCTCTTTCACCAAGAACAACGTGGCCATACTCAATTCCTCTTGCTGTTTCAACAATAACGTGCTGACCAACCTCAACATTATACTGTCCCGGTGCAAAGAAATATATTTTGCCCACCTGCCTGAATCTAACACCAACAACTTTAGTCATCTATTTTTAATCTCCAATCCTGCCAAATATTAATTCCTAACATCAGCCAATTATTCACTAACTGCCTACATATCCTCTTTCATAGCCATAATAAGAAGTTCTATGCATAAGTCAAAATTAACATTGGCCTTAAGTCTTACCTTTACTTTATCTATAGAATTAAGTATATCCTGAATTCCTTCGTATGACATAACCTCAGCCTGCGATTTGATAAGCGAAATCTCATCACTAAATATTAGATAATTCGTATCATTGGTACTCTTAAACATAAGCACGTCCCTGAACCACATAGCCATAAGATCAAGATAATCGTCTATTGTAAGCTTGTAATTAGTCACATCTTTAACAACTGCCATTATGTCTGCCGCCGTCATATCCTTCACATTCTTGATAACGTGCATAACATCATTCTTTAAATGTGCGAATTCCGTACTTTCTATAATAGTCTTAGCACGTCCAATCTTACCCTGTGCAAAATCAGCCGCAAACTTACGTTCATATTCTGACACGTCATAGTTATCCTTAAGATAATCCATAACTACGCTTTCCTTTAATGGCTTTAAATCAAGAAGCACACATCTTGATATAATAGTCTGTAAGAAAATGTCTGCGTTAGTCGTAAGAAATATAACAATACCATACGCTGGTGGCTCTTCTATAGTCTTAAGAAGTGCATTCTGTGCCTGCACTGTAAGCTTCTCAGCCTCATCTATAATGTATATCTTATAACGGCTTGAGTATGGTTTAATAAGCATATCTGATATTATCTGATCTCTTACATCATCTACACCTATACTTGCAGGCTTCTCGTGTCGTACCCATATTATATCAGGCTGATTGCCTGACTCTGTCTGTATACAGGAATGACATTTATTACAAGGCTTATTATCGCCTTCTGCCTCACACTGTAATGCTTTTGCAAATATCTTGGCAATCATCTTCTTTCCAGCACCAAGCCCTCCATTGATAATGTAAGCGTGTGATACCTTATCTAATTTAATTGCGTTCTGTAAATGCTCTTTAATTGTATCGTATCCATAAATATCTGAAAATGTGCTCATTATATACTCCAATCTTATGCTGATATATCAAGCAATAAACCCCTGATATCATCAATTCTTCCTACAATCTCAAGATGATTTTTCTCTTCTTTAACAAGTTCTCCTGCCAGCTCATCAAGATTCTTATCCACAAGTTTAACAATACCATATACTCTGTGTCTGCCTCGTCTATCAAGAAAGTTCTCTCTTGAGAACTTATGGGAACGGTTAACAACCTCGTTAAGAAATCCCTTAACAAGCTCCCTGTACTTTCGCATATCCTTAATATCCATATGCTTTGCAATCTTCTCACCCTGCTCAGTAATCTGTTCCATCATACTGCCAAGCTTTTCCTGAAGATCCTTTTCTTCTATATTACTAATAAGAGTAAACTTAAAACTACTGTCCGTACTCTCTGTATTCTTCACCTGCTGAACTGAAGATGATGTCTGTATATCATTAATCTTTATATCCATAACTTTACTCTCTTTCGTGTCCACCATCATATAATTGTATCATATAAATATCATTAAGACAATTCAAGCCAACTCACTCTTACTGCATTTATAAAAGCTGCTGTTTAATTGCCTCTTTGATGTCCCTTATACAATCCTCTATTGTTCCATCGTTGCTAAATCTCTGATTAATTCCGGCTTCCTTAATCTTTTCCTCCGAAAAATCTTTACTGTCTGCAAGAAAACGCCTGCACATTTCCTCATACTGTGGTACTTCCTGCTTCTGTTCCCTGTTGATAGCTCTCATAAGCCTTATTCCATCATCGACTTCTATATATATCGGTAATATTGCATCTTTTCCAAAGTATGCACAAAATTTATTGTAAGCCTCAATAGTACCTATAACAATGTACTTGTCACCGCTTCCAAGCTTGATCTGCCCATCATCAACTGTAAAATACTTCCACTCTCCATACACTGTGTTATATATCCGCATCTCTATTACTTTATCCGCCGCTTCAAGCTCCAATGCCTTCTCATTATCTACATAATAATACTCTACACCTTCTTTTTCTCCAGCTCTCATAGGTCTTGTTGTATACATAATAACAGTCTTAAGATTTAGCTCCTTATCACCAACTAAAGCCTTAAATATATTATCTTTACCACTTGAACTTTTTCCCATTAAAAATGCTATCTCAGGCATAACAAAGCTCCTTCTTTTACACCTACAACCTCCAGACCTGCCTCACCAGCCGCCTGAAGTATTGCAATAATCTTTCGTGTAATAACCTCTCCCGGACATAATATCGGTATTCCCGGTGGATATACATACACTGACTCTCCACTTATCTTACCATATATCTTCTCATTATTCATCTGAATTTCATCACAACCTGATAAATCACGCCTGTTAAATGCTTGTGCAATTGTCAAAGCCTGCTCATCCCTGAAATCAGCAACATTTATCTTATTACTATTATCCTCATCATTAATTAAAATCTCATCTTTACTTCTATTATTATATTTACTCCTACTCTCATCTATTTCTTCGTCTATCTCCTTTAATGCCGCAAGAACTCTATTATCTAATTCTTCGTCTATCTCTTTTAATGCCGCAAGAAATCTATCATAATACTCCTGCGAGTCAAATATTGATGTCATCGCTATTACATATTTTATAGATGACATTTCAAGCTGGATTTTATATTTATAAAATAGAGTGTCATATAACCATTTTGCATCTTTATATCCTAATACAAGCTTTGATATGTCGTCTGTATTTATTAACCTGATGTGCTTTAATTCTGACAATCCATTTCTTAAAATAGTGAGCTTATCAACATATTCAGCAAATAATTTATCACCGTCATTCTTAACAATGCTTAAGCTTCTTGCTATGGAAGACATTAATATATACGATGGGCTTGTCGACTGGTATATATTCCAATACCTTCTTATGCGTTCTACATCAACTATTCCATAATTAATATGCATAATCGCTGTCTGTGTAAGCGATGGAAGTGTCTTATGCACACTGTTAATTACTATATCAGCTCCACACTTAACTGCTGACTGTGGAAAGCTTTCCGAGAAATTAAAATGTGCACCATGAGCCTCATCAACAATCAATGGAATATTATATTGATGAAGATACTCTGCTATTGATTTAATATCAGATACATTTCCCTCATAAGTTGGTGATGTAAGTATCACGGCTTTAATATCATTTCTGTCATGGTCTGAGCTGTATTTGTCCACAATGTCCTTAATTTCTTTTAATGTTATCCCCTTATAATACCCATATTCCTCATCATATTCTGGATAAATATACACAGGATTCAGTTCATTGAGGATAACTGCATTATAAACTGATATATGACAGTTTCTTGCCATTATAACAACATCATTTTTATGGGTAACTCCGCATATTGCCGACATATTACCTGCAGTGCTTCCATTTACCAGATACCAGCTCTCATCAGCTCCATAAAGCTCCGCCGCCTCATCAAACGCATCTTTAATAATAGTTTCGGCATTGTGCATATTATCAAAACCATTAATCTCCGTTATATCTTTCTCATATGGATTTCCCATATCACCCATATATAACTCAATTAATTCTTTATTTCTCTTAGCCCCCGGCATATGCATAGGTACTATATTTTCATCTTTATATTTATCTAACTTAGACAATATATCATTATATTTAACATTCGGTTTAATGCCTGAATTTTTATTTGTAGTTCCTGCATTGCCATTCAATAATATATCATCATATTTAATATCCTTATTTGTAGTTCCTGTTTTATCCGATTTTCCCGTTTTATCTAAATTCATCTTTATACTCTTATCTCCATTCCAATTCATTGTTACACTCTCATCTTTTATTTACTGTTATTTATTATTGGGATACAAAAAAACCATAGATACTACATAACGTAATACCTATGGTATAAATAAG
>UMJU01036182.1_pt1 | contig 23961 bp, 11 predicted proteins | sample 1966161 | NCBI WGS metagenome assembly UMJU01 (sample SAMEA4836156, study PRJEB28245) | human gut metagenome | biome: gut microbiome; material: fecal sample | place: Denmark | collected 2008 | reverse complement strand
GAAGAAATGAATGTAGTAAAACAACATCCATTAGTAGGTGCAGCGATGACCCGGAGATTCCCAGAAGGCGTAACAACGGAAAAGCTGAACCAATATAGCTATGAAATATGCAGACATCACCATGAAAGATATGATGGTTCAGGATACCCGGACGGTTTAAAAGGGAATGCGATTCCGCTCTGTGCACAGGTTGTGGGACTGGCTGATGCATATGATGCATTAATCAGTCCTCGCCCATATAAAAGAAAACTGACTTATGGAGAAGCGTTGCAAATGATCCTGAACGGGGAATGTGGCTCATTCTCCCAACCGCTGCTTCATTGTTTCCTGGAAGCGGCAATGCAGAAGGAATGGATAAAAAAGGCAGATAGCTGAGAAATAGGAAAATATATTTTGAGGAGGAATTTGTGTGAAGAGAAAAAAGATATGGCTAAGATGGATAGCCTGGATACTTTTATTGGTTTTGTGTATGAATAGTGCAGGAACGACAGCTTTGGCAGTTTCTGCAAATGAGGAGAGTATTCTGAATATAAATGGTTCTCTGGAGAAAGAAATGCTTTCAGAAGAATTTATCTCAGAGGAGGAAAGCACATCATCGGCGGAAGAAACTCCGAAAGAAGAAATTACGCCGCCGTCGGAAGAAACTCCGGGAGAGGAACTTACTCCCCCATCAGAAGAAACTCCGGGAGAAGAAATTACGCCACCGTCAGAAGAGACTCCGGGAGAGGAACTTACGCCACCGTCAGAAGAGACTCCGGGAGAAGAAATTACGCCGCCGTCAGAAGAGACCCCGGGAGAAGAAATCACTTCACCGTCAGAAGAGACTCCGGGAGAGAAAATCACTCCGCCATTAGAAGAGATTCCGGAGGAAGAAATTACTTCATCCACGGGAGAGCTTTCAGAAGAAGAAAAAGCCTTCGAGGAGCAGATTGCACAAGAGGAATCACCGAAACTTCAGGAGATTTCCGAAGGATTTGATATTGATTTCTATGTTATTATCGATGGAAATAAGGTAAAGCTTCAGCATAATGACATTACCGGCATTGCAACATGGAAAGACGGAAGAACTACCTATCATGGTGTTTCCGTTGAGGACCTGCTCCGGATATATGAAGAATTTGGATTTGTGAAAAACAGCGAGAGTCAGAATCCGGATGCGATAAAAAAGTTTGTATCTGCATACCGGGGAAAAAGCAGGATAGAATACGGAGAAGTTTATACAGACACAAAATCCGGAAAGACCTATGTTTCTTACAACTATGGCCAGAATAAACAAGGGGAAGCGGTAGATGTTTACTACCTTCCAAATGGAAAAGGCGTTGCATTAAATTTAAAAGATTCTGTAAAAAAGGACAATTCGTTTTATTCCGTAGAGGTAAAGGGCGAAGGGCAGGATCGGATCCGTTATGCATTAACAGGAACTGTAGTGGAAGAAGCTGTGGCTGACTTTAATCCCAAATTGCCAGACCAGACAGACCAGATCGAATGGACCTGTATGGGAACAGACGATAAGGTGATAGATGGTATACGGGAATCGGGGAACCAGACGAGATTCGCAATTGGAAAAATCACACAGTCTTATGTGATCCAGAGAGCGGACCAGACAGCCTTTGATATTCAGTTTTATATATATGTGGACAATGAGGTTCGAAAGCTGCCGGCTGATTCTCTGAAAAAGGTGTATAAATGGAACCGTCAGGGCAGATGCTATTTATCTGTCAGTGATCTTGCTGAGATTTATAGAGAGTTCGGCTTGAATGCAGAGGAAACACAATCCGGACATTATTTTCCATATACAGTCCGTGGTGAGAAGACATTAGCACAGGCGACAGTGGTAACTTATAAAGGACAGCAGTATGTATCTTATAACCTGGACAAGCAGGAAGCAACTGTACCAACAGACGTTTATTATATGCCAAAAGGAGCATCTGATGGCGAAAAAATTCCGGATAATGATTCAGACCAGATTAAGCAGAATAAGAACAGTTTCTATTCGGTTACAGTGATCAATCCGGATGGAAATCGAACTGTGAGTTACTATAAGAAAGATTCTGCGGTCACAATTTCCGTTGATCCAGGAGATACGAAGGAAAGCGATTGGCTTTGTGCCAGTGAGGATGAAAATAAAACAATTTCTCCGGTAAAACAGGGCGATAAACTAACCTTTTCTATTGGGAAGATAGAGCAACCATATACGGTTGCATGCAACACTTTTGCACCAGCAACCTTGAACATTAAATTCTATACTTTTGTAAATAATGAGAGATATAATGTTCTAAACGAAGAAATTCCTGTTATAAAAGATACTACAACAAAGCCGGGAACAGTTTATTATTATATTTCTAATGATGAGTTAAAAAAGCATTTTGAAAAATTCCATTACGATGGTTCTATTCAAAATGGAGCAAAAGAGCGTTTTTATTATTCCAAGAGAGATTACGATACAATCCATAATGCAGGGAAATACACGATAGAAGGTCATGAATGTATTTATATAGGAAAGTCCGGAGAGCCGATGGATGTGTATTACCTGCCAGACGGACAGGATATTGCCACAATGAGTGCAAAGACCTTACTAGAACACGACGATGATAGATATAACGGTTTTTACAGTGTGACAGTACAGGATGACGATGGACAGGTTTACAGCCAAACAGCTTTGCGTGATCTTCCGGCAATTGATTTTGTTGCAAGAAAGTCAACACTTACAAGAACAGTTAGTACAAAGCCGCGTGTAGAAGAACAAACGCAGGATATAAACTGGGAATGCAGAATGGAAGATGGTACTCTTTCAGCAGTTACATGGAGTAAAAATGAAGCAGAGCATACCATGAGCTTTACTATTCAGCCAGATGATGCAGTACGTCCATATGTGATTGTTCCTGAGAATACAGAAAAACCGGCAGCAACAAAAGAAGCAAATATTAGTTTTTATGTATTTATCGATGGACATTATAAGCTGATAAAGAACCTCAATGCTGAGCAGCATTACATAATCAAAGCAAACAGTGGCCGAGCCAGTCGTTATTATTTGCGAGCTAAACCAGATGATACGATTTCTAAAATTTACAGTGAGTTTGGTTTCACTCCGAGCAAGCTGGAGCCCGACGCAGATCAGAAAGAGAAGATTCTGTTTGGTTATGCGACAGACAGCCGTGTATTTGTACAGCATCCATATAAGGACAATGATGGTACATGGTATATTCCTGTCCTGAAAAACGGGAAAGATGTATCTGTCTATTATTTCTCACAGCCAAACCCACTGAATCCAGACAGAATCGAAAATTATTTTGATCGTTTGACAGGACTTTCTTCTCAGGTTGGGCTGGCAGGAAGACATTTCAGTGTAGAGGGAAGTTTTCATCTGATTGAAGTGTTGGATCCACTGAATCTGACCAAAAGAGAAGCAATTAAGAGACAGTATGTAGGCCATGGGGAAACATATACTGTGGAAGTACCAAAGAAAGCAAGTTTAGAAGGTGAGTATTATGGCAAGGAGATTGTCTGGAGTTGTACATCTAATGACAGGGACGAAAATGAAGTTCTTCCGAAACCGTCCGGAGATGACAAGGTAAAATTTGAAATTCCGAAGGTTAACTCATCTTATGAGGTGATCGCGGACAAACCCCAGGACCCCGGAACGGTCAGAGTGATCTATAATACGACCCGTTATATGAAGAAACTTCCAAAAGAATCTAAGCTGACCCCTCAGGTTGGAAATAAGACAAGACATACAGATGATTATGAGAATGAAATAGAAGCTGGAAAACATAACGTTAAGTCACCATATCCTCTGGTTTATGATCATGAAGATAATGACAGCAAAGAGTTGGAACAGTATGAATTCGATCATTGGGATTACAGAAACAAAGACGGAAAGTGGCAGGAATGCGGTGCAGGGGATTCTATTTCTGATCTTATAAATAATAATGCAAGACAGCCAATCACCCTCTATGCAGCGTGGCGTAAGGTGAGTAACCAAAATCGAAAACAGGTACAGTTTTATATCTGTAAGTCAGCGATGCCGGAAGATGGTTCGGTAGCATTACCAACCACGAATGTAGACGATTATACAAGTGCGGTTGCCGTGGCAAACTGTAATGTGAAGGCAAGTATATTGCATGATGTTCCAGTTCTTGGAAATAAGAATCCATCTACGTGGGAACAGTATGCGGATGGAAATAAGAGAGTGCAAGAACTTTTGCAGGGAACTAAACCAGATGAGGGATATATTGGAAATGGAGACTATATCTACAAGATAGATAGAATTCCTTCCGATGAAGAGGTATTCCAGACAATTCGTGAAAGCGGACGTATGATTCGTATCGGAGACAGGGAGATTCCGCCATCGAAATTAGATACCGAATTCTTCACCATTTATTGGTATTCTTTCAAAAGTGAAATGTCCGATGGGTGGCATATTGACGGACGTATTGTAGCAAAAAATGGTTACCTGACAGTAAAGAAAGATTTTGTCGGAATGCCGGAAGCAATAGAGGAAGTCAAGAAAGATTATTATATCCAGGTAGATATGGATGAAAAGCTTTTAGATGGAAAACCTCAGCCACCTGCATTTCATGAGCATATGAAACTTGTGCTTCCTTCTGAAGATAATCAGACGCCGGATGCAGAAGCTCCGCAAGCGGAGGATGCTCCGATAGAAATTGTAGGTACATGGACAGATGAAACACATACAAGCTGTACGTGGATCGTTAAGGCGGACTCATTCTGGAAATACACATTAAAAGAGTACAACTATAAGCCAAAAGATTCGAATGTGAAATTTTCGGGTTGGTACAATGTCCGCAATTCTCATGAACAAGGAGATAATGTAAATTCATGGGAAGCATATCCAGAAAGTGGAATTAAATTCACAGGACGTGGAATTGGACGCGGTGGTGAGACTCTTACTATTGAATTGGAGAACCGTTATCAGAAAGAGGGAATACTCACACTGAACAAATTTGATGAGTCTACCGGACAGGGAATGGAGAAAATCAATTTTGCTGTCAGTAAGAACGGTGTTGAGGAGGAAACGGTAACAACTGATAAATACGGAATCGCACAACTTCACATTCCGTTACAAGATGAAAACAAACAGAACAGAACAGCAACTGAGACGTATTTGTTGCGAGAGACAAACTTACCGACGGGATATGTAGACACAGGAGATATACAGATCACAGTTGAGATTGCCAATGGAACATTTAAAATCATTGATGCAAAATTGGTGGATAGGGAGGCTAACGAAAATCAGGAGGCTGTCAAGGCACCAGTTGATGGTAAGATAAACGGAAAATCTGTTCTGCTTCAGCGAGGAGATACCAGCCTTAATATCCGAAATTTTGCTAAAACAGGCACTCTGCATATCAAAAAGACATGGGGAAATCCAAATGATGCACTGATGGAAAAACAGGTGAAAATCAGATTGTATCAGAATGGAATTTCTACAGGACAGGAATTCCTGTTGAATGAAGAGAACGGATGGGAACACACAGTCGATAATGTTCCACTATTCCAGGACAGAAATCCGGTAGAATATAAGGTGGAAGAAATTGAGATTGGAAAGACACATTATTCTTCGGAATACGGGGATGGTTTCCTATATTATGAAGTTATTTATCCAGAGATTCAGTATTTCGATTCAAATGGACAACCATTATTCCCGAAGGATGGGAATGAGTTCAAGGATGTTTCCAAGATGGAACTGGAAGTGCAGAATCTGCATTTCAATCTTGCTGAACGAAGTTTCTTAAAGACAGATGATCTTCCAAGAAATCGACTTGCTGGTGCAGGTTTTCTGTTCTATAAAGTACCGTATAATGATGCTACGAAAGAATATGCGGATGATACAGGATATACAGTAGATTATGACAATACACAGAGCAAGGACGATATCGTTCTGAAAAAGGATGGTCAGAAGTGTAATCCTGATTTTGACTTGCAGCTGACAGATGAGAATGGAATGCTTCAGTTATCGGAGGAGATACCAGATGGAAGATACTGGATGGTAGAATCTGTTACTCCAAACAAAAAGGACAAAGCAGATAAAACCAAAACACAGTATCAGGATAACTTTAATTTATATATGGTCGATGTAGAATCCGATATTTTATTCCTATATGAGAAATCACCGATGACAAATACCTGGAGAGCTGTTTCGGACAGACATATCGTCAATCATCCGCAAAAAGGCGGGGTGACGGTTGAGATTACAAAGGAAGTCACTGGTCCACTTGGAAACCGCAAGAAGCCATTTGATATGGAAATACTCTATTGGGAAGATGGTCAAAAGCTGCGTAGCAAGACAATTAGAACTTCTTTGAAACATGGAGATAAAGTTACATTAAAAAATGTAGATATATCTTCGGATATCATAATAACAGAAACTGTTGATACATCAAAATACGCTGTTTCGATTTCTAAAAAAGAAGAGAATGATAAGTATTCAAATCCAGTGCAGGCAACATCGAATGGAAATACAGCTGTCATGAAACAGCGGATTGAGGCTGCACGAGGAGACGTGATTGAGTTAAAAATCACAAACGAAAACACACAATTAATACCGGAAACAGGGGTTCGTCTGAGAACAAGCAGGCATGTATGGTTACTATTTGCCATAAGTATTATCATGATTCTGTTTTTCAGAAGAAGACGGAAAATAAGATAAACACTGCTATGGAACAAAACTTGCAAAAATACATCAGACATTTTACATGTTTGTTGCATTGGAATAAAAAAATAAACCACTATAATAAGGGGTATAAACTAATGCCTTGGATGTCCGAGTTAAGCTAGAACAAATAAATCCCTTAGAAGGGTTACGGACATCCTTTTTTATGGAAGGATAGGATGAAGAACGAAACTGAACTGTCAGATAAAAACAACAATATAGTACAGGAAACATCTGTAGCACAGGATATTGTTCAGTTGTTATTGAAGATTGCATTTATTGTCTTAGCAGTATTTCTTATTTTTACATTTCTCTATGGAATCGTAAGAATAAATGATGTCTCCATGAAACCGGCAATCAAAGACGGTGATCTGGTCATGTATTACCGATTGGATAAAAGGTTTATTTCCGGTGACGTTGCAGTGTTTAAAGATGACGGCAGAACCACGACCGGACGTGTTGTGGCGGTAGCAGGAGACACCGTTGACATTACAAAAAACGGACTGAAGATAAATGGTGCAGAACAGATATCTCAGGACATTTACTTTGATACCACCCAGTTTAAAGATGGAGTGGATTTCCCGGTCACAGTCGGGAATGGCCAGGTATTTATACTTGGAGATAACAGACCACAGGCATCGGACAGCCGAATCTATGGCTGCATTGATATAAAAGATGTCAAAGGAAAAGTCATTGCGATTATTCGGAGCAGGGGAATTTAATTACCGGATCCGTTAATCAAATAAAAAACAAAAGAATTCACAAGGGAGGAACTAAAATGAACATGAAAAAATTCACCAAGAAAATGCTCGCTATTGTCGCAGCAGCAGCTATGACAATGGGAATGGCAATGCCGGCAATGGCAGCGGAAGGAACAACAGCATCAGACACAACAAATAATGCAAAGGAAGCCTATATCAGCAAGACCTACAATACTGAGGTGGGAAAGGCAGAGAAATTCAGCTTTACTGCTACACAGATTACAGATGGAGATGATGTAATAAAGACTCCTCATACTGTTAATATTCCAACAATTAGTTTTGCTGCAACTGATCTTGGAACAACCACACAAAAAGCTAAGGTTGATTGTGGAAGTTTTAATGAGGCTGGTAAATATTCCTATACAGTAAAAGAGAATGCAGAGGCTGTCCCAGCTGTTACAAAGACAGAATATGAAGAATTGATCATGTCCCAGGCAGAATACAGAATGGATGTCTATGTTCAAGAGACAGCTAATGGATTTGAGATTAATAAGATTATTGTAAATAAATTAAAAGATGACAAAAATAACGAAGCAAATGGTAAAGTAGATATCGGAGATACAGACCAGAATGGTTTCAAATTTGTCAACACTTATGTGCAGGAAGCAGGTACAGGTGAAAAACCAGATCCTTCAAATCCAGATCCTGACTATACTACAAACGGCTCCTTAAATGTATTGAAGAAGGTTGTAAAGAACGTAAACTCTGAAAATGCAACTGCACCTGATTCTGATGAAGTATTTGACTTCACTGCAGAATTTACTTTCCCGACAGGAACAGATCAGAAAACTCTTGGTGGCGTAAAAGCAAATGGTACTGTGATTAATCTTGCAGATGGCAAGACTCATACATTTAAACTGAAAGATAAAGAAAATATAAAATTCACAGAACTTCCAGTAGGAACAACAATTAAAGTTACTGAGGCTGCTAAAGCAAACTACAAGGGAAGTGTTGTAGTTACACTTAATGGTGTAGAGACATCTAAAGCAGCAACAAAATACAATGAAGCAATTACAGCCAGTGGTAAACTCGGCCAGAAAAAGAACATTGTTGACGTAACCAACAGATTCAACAACGTACCAACAACTGGTATTATCATGAACACTCTTCCATACGTTCTGATGGTTGCCCTTTGTGCTGTAGCACTGTTTGGATTCGTTGCTTTCAAACGTAAAAAAGTACAGAAATAATTACATAAAATTATAAAAGAAACAGCAAAGGGAATGCGTGCGGCGATACTCCGTCGCATTCCCTTTTGCAATAAGAAAGGAAACTTCAGGAATATTTCATATGAAAAAAGCAGCAAAGTTTTTAGTCAAAATAGTCGATTATATGGTGAATTTTATAGCGTTATTGCTGATTCTTATGATAATGTTCCTGTCATGCTATATGTTATGGGATTCCAATCAGGTATATCAGGCGGCAGATGCGAAGAACTACGAAGCCTATATTCCAACAGAAAAACATACGAAATCTTTTGAAGAATTGCAGAAAATCAATCCGGACATTATTGGCTGGATTCGAATAAACGAAACAAACGTTAATTATCCGCTGCTTCAGGCAGAAGATGATGATACCTATATGAATACGGATGCCGAAGGCAAATATTCTTTAAGTGGTTCCATATTTTTGCACTGTGCAAACAAACCGGATTTTTCCGATTTTAACAATATGATTTATGGACACCATATGGAAAAACACATGATGTTTGGAGATGTGGGGCTATTCGCAGATAAGGAGTATTTTGACGAACATCCATACGGAAATCTTTTTTTTGATGGAAAAGATCATGGAATTGAATTTTATGCATTGATTCAGGCAGATGCCTATAATGAACGGCTGTTCAATGTCAGTTCAGAGGAACCGGAAGCAAAACAAGCGTATCTGCAGGAAATATCAGACAATGCTTTACATAAAAGAAACTTTGAACTTACGGAAAATGACCATTTGGTTCTTCTGATAACATGTACCTCAGACATGACAAATGGAAGAAATATATTAGTAGGAAGGCTTACGGATCAGGTCTATCCTGAGAAAGAGAAAGCCAAGAATCTGGGAACTGGAATTGATAAATTAAAAGAAAAGATGATTCAGGTGCCGGTTATCTACTGGATACTTTTGCTAATTATCGTTCTATTGCTGATAGATAGAAAATTAAAGAAGAAGGGAAAGAAAAAACATGAAAATCCTTGATTTAAAAAAAGTAACTATCATAATTGTGACTATGCTCCTTTTTCTGAGCATGCAGATATCAGTACTCGCATCTGATAACTGCACTGTAGTAAAAATTCCGGTGAAACAGCTCTTTGACAGTGAAGTGGAAAGTGTTGCAGATGAATTTTCTTATATTGTGACAACAGATCAGAATGATGCGCCCATGCCCGCAGGAAGTCATAATAGGCAATATTCTTGGACAATGGAAAAGAATGTAGCAACAGAGATTATACTGAATGTAAAAACAGCAGGACAGTATCATTATAACATTTATCAGACGACAGAAAAAAAGGAAGATTATAAATATGATCAAAGCAGGTACTATGTGACTGTCGAGGCCTACTATAATGAATCGAATCAGTTAAAAGTTGTCACAATTGTAGCAAATGAGAAGGGGGAGAAAATAGAAGCGATCTCTTTTAAAAACAGTTATATGGGAGAAGAAAAGCCGAATCCAACACAGCCCTCAAATCCGTCACAACCATCTGGTCCGTCCCATTCAGATGGATCAGGAAAACCCAATAGCGTAAAGACCGGAGATGACAGTCCTGTTATGGGATATTTCTTATTGCTGTTTGGTTCGCTGATTTGTCTAAGCGTTTTAACATATGAAAACCAGAAAAGAAATAAGAGAGAGTCACAAGATGAGGCATAATAGATGGAAAAAATATTTGAAGATCGTTTGTTCCTGGATTTTGATTTTTTCCATATGCTGTTTATCCTTAAATGTAGCTGAAGCATCTGACACCATTGTAGAAATGGAAAGTGAATCACAGGAGACGGAGGACTTTATCAGTGACATTGAAAATCAACAGACAGAACCGGTAATTGAATCGGAAATTTTGGCAGATGACGAACAACTCCCTGAGAGCGAACAGCTGTTAGAATCAGAAGTGCAACCTTCACCGGAACCAGAGAAGATTCCAGAAACTGAGGATATAATTCCGGAATGTGTAGAGGTTGAACTGTTAAAAGCAGAAATTCAAAAAGATACTACAAGTGAGACTGTACCGACCACTGACCGGGTAGAATACATTGATGAAAATGGTAATTTTATCCAGGGACCACCAACAAAGATTGCGCTGGGAAAAATTGAAGACCATAGAGTAGCGTATGTAGATGTCAATGGAAACCCAATTGCAGGAGCACCTTCTGTCATTAAATTTGGAGCAATTGCGGATCATAAAGAGCTATCTATACAAAAGAAAATATGAACCGAAAGAAGCAATACAGATGATTTCAAACGGAGAATGCGGTGTGTTTTCTAAAAAACTGATCCAGTGCTTGATGGCGGCAGCAAAGCAGCCAGAGTGGTTAAAAGTAACAAAAAGTCAAGCATGACAGAAGATTTGAGGCGATTTTATGAACAAGAAATTGAGTGTTTTAAGACGAATTACAGCAGTTGTTCTGTGTGTTACATTATTATTTTCGCAAGTCGTAGTTGCGAATGCTGAAGATTCAGAAAGAATGAATGTGCAGACCAATAGTGAAATTACAGATATATCGGAACAGGATGGTTTCAGCAGTGATACATCTGAAATATCTGATATCACGGAAAGTGATATTCCTGATTCTTTTGAAGGAGAATCAGAGCCAAATACAGATATTAGTTCTGAAGTAACAGAGGAATTTGGTAATTCTGAAGATCAAGGATTTACAGATGGAGAAGAAACAATTATCGAGAATGAAAACACCTCAGATACTTTGGAAGAAGCAAATCCAGATTATGAAGATGGAAAAATATGTATCTACAATTACCAGCAACTTCTGCAAATCGGTACAGGAACACAGATGTTTTCCGGAGACAAAGATGGAAATGTTGGTGAAGGGGATAAGGTTCTTGCAGATGGTGCAGAACTTACCTATGCATCAGATGCTTCCTATTGTTTGATGAATGATATTCCAATAGATAATGAAAATGTCTGGAACTTCCCATCAGATTTTACAGGTAGCATCACTTCATCATCAGAGTGCACGGGCAACACAGTATATGATTCAGTGACTGATACGATTTATGTGTATAACCGATACCAGCTTGAATTGATGAAAGGGGAATCTTCAGACAGCGAACTTGTAATGAGCGAGGATTATATTGCTGAAAAAGTTGGAATGGGACAGGTTTTTACACTGGAAGATGGTTCCTATCTTACTTACAGCAAAACACATAATTATGTGATTGCTTCTTCATTTACAACAGAAACACCGGAGCTTCTTGCAAATAAGGCTGGGACAGAGGAGACAACTCAGGATATTACTAGCGCATATCCGTCCGACTATGAAGGAAGAAATTATTTCGGTCAGGTGGTAAAAAAGATTGGTGATAAAAATTATATTCTGATTGGAAATGAAACACAGCTTCGGGCAATCGGAACAGATACGGATGTGACAGAGCCAATCTGGCGAGTGTATGAAACAAGAGAGAAAAAGTCGGGATTGTTAGGAGGATATACAGACTGGAAACCAGCAGCTGATACACAGACATACAAAACAGAACTGTATTATCCGGGTGATGCGGATATTGTAAAGTTTAATGACACATATAATTGGTCTGGAAAAGAATTGTATGGAAATAAAAAAGGTGACCATAAGCTGGGAGATACAGATGAGCAGAATGGTGGGGCTTTGTTAGGAACAGGTGCCACAAAACGATATCACTATGTGAGCAGTACGATTCAGGAGTCAGCTGATATGACAGTAACTGCAACAGAAAGTACTTCCAGTGATTCCAAAGCGGAATCTGAGCCAGAAAGTGATGATATAGATGCTTTTACAAGTGATGGTGACGAAAGTGATTTTACTGATGATACAACTCCGGAAAGTATAACGGTTGACGAGAATAAAACTTACATCCTTACCTATGATACATCCAAAAGTAGCAATACCAATATTGCAGGATCTGGATATAAATACAGTAAGGATGCGAATTATATTATCTTTCGTGATATTGATCTTTCCAAAGAAGGGACAAATTCTAATGGGAAAGATGATAACTGGACTCCTATAAAGAACTTCCAGGGAGATATGGAAGGCCGCAAGGGAATGACAGAAGGTGCTAATGTCAAAATCAGTAACGTAAAGATTGTACAGGACACAGCAATTAATCAGAGTGCTTATTCAAATGGAAGTAGCTCGGACACGGAATATGGTGTTGGATTTTTCAGAAGTTTATCGACCCCATATGACAGTTCATTACAGATTTCATCAAAACAGGTTGTCGTAAAAAATCTTACCTTATCAGGAGTTTCTGTATCAACGACAACGAATTCTATTAAAAAAGATTTTAGTTTGCTTGGTTTATTGTTGACCGGAGTTTTAAAAGTCCTGGGATTATCAAGTGGGTTGGAAAACGATTCAAAATCTTTTTCAACAGGAGCTTTTGCCGGCGTTGTAAAAGGAAATGTACAAATATTAGACTGTCATGTAGAAGGATTATCAGGAGTGTCTAATGCAAACAGCTGGACAGGTGGTTTTATTGGGTACATTTCAGGTATTACAAAATATGAAGCCCTTTCAGGAGTGCTTAAAGGAGTAACTGACGCACTTAGTACTCTATTAAACTTGATTCCAGTATTAGGTCTTGGGGATCTGATTACAATGCTTTTGAATGGAGGCGTTCTAAGTGTTGGAAACCTGATTCCGATTGGTTATGTGAATCCGGTGTTCAGTAATTGCTCAGTATCCGGTAGCAATACGATATCTGGGCAGAATTATACAGGTGGATTTGCTGGTGAAACAATAGGTGCTGTAATGACTGGATGTTCAGTTAATGGTACTGAGAGTGTTAATGGTACTGATTACTCAGGAGGATTTATTGGCCGTGCTTCCAATGCAGTTGTTGCAGGTGCACTGGATCATCTGGGAATCCAAATAGCTGATTTCCCGGTCAATACAGTAATGCTTGGATGTAGCATTAATGGCAGTGCAAATGTATCTGCGACAGGAAGCTCTGGTAAGGAAAGTGGTTATGCAGGTGGATTTATAGGAGAAATGCGTAACAGTTATGCCGTGGACTGCAGTATTTCTTCTCTTGGTACAGTGTCCGGAAAAGATTATACCGGAGGATTTGCCGGCTTAGCAACCCTTGGTGCTGTTACATCTATTGATGAAAATAAAGGTCTTCTTGATCTTGTGAAAAAACTTCTTACAGGTTTGTTGAACGGTAATATTACGGATATGGATATTTTGAACCTGGTGGGACTTCGCCCTTCTGTTATAAGCGGATGTACCATTGGCGGAAGTACGATATCCGTAGATGCCAGTGGCAAATATGCCGGCGGACTTGTAGGATATGCCGGAGCTGTTCAGGTTTCTAATACTTCAGAACTTGCAGACGGTTCAAAATCAACTACAAAAGCTTTGAATCGTATGCTTGCAAAAAACAGTATTTCTTACAGTTTTAATGAGCATTCTAATAGTATTACTGCATCGGAAAGCATATCTGTTTCAGCAACAGAGAGTGCTGGAGGAATCTTAGGCTATGCGAAAATGACCAGTGTCGGTGATGTCCTTGGCGGAACAGTTACAGCAGCAGACTATATGCGTTTTGAATGTAAAGACTGTTCCGTAAACGGAGGCTCTTTGGGACTTACAGTTACTGTGTCAGATCAGGAGAATGGTCGTGCTGGGGGTGCTATCGGTTATGGAACAGGTGGAGAAGTAAGGAAAACATCCGTCACAAATCTGAATTCTGTAACGGCTGGAAAGTGTGCAGGAGGCTTTGCCGGATATTTCGGAAGTGGTACTCTTGCTAATGTTGGTGGTATTAAACTTCTTGGATTACCGCTTTTGAAAATTGACAGCCTTCTTTCTGTAGGTCAAATGATTGAGACGTTTACAGTTGACAGTACTGTTTCAGGTGTCACATCAGGCTATAGTGTGTCTACCCAAAATGAGAAAGGTTACAGCGGTGGCTTTATTGGAGAATGTATTAGTGGACGAGCAAGGGACACAAAGATCAGCAACCTGAAAACGGTTACTGCAGCTGCAACATCCGGAAAAGCCGGAGGCTTTGCAGGTTTTGCCAAAGCCGGAGATGCATTAAGTGCCGGAGATTCCACTACATCAAAACTGACAGGAATTGAATTAGAGAATCTGCTTGGAGTTGTCAGTGCCCTGAGACCGGAGTTCAATAATACGTCTATTGCCTATGTTTCGAATGGTTCTGACCCTCAGGTATCCGCTGATATGGCGGGCGGCTTTGTGGGAGATGGACAGGCAGTAGATATCAACTATGGAAACAACAATTCCGGATTCAAAGCGGACACAGACACCAATATTACCGGACTCTCTTATATAAAGGGAACCAGCTATGCCGGTGGTTTTGCAGGAAGGCTGATGCCTGGTGATGTGGCACAGACAGGTTCTATTAAGTTACTGGGTCTCTTGGATGTAAATCAACTTCTCAGTGTCATGGATGTGGCTTATCCGAGAATTTCCGATTCTTCTATTGAGGGAAACAACTTAGTTGTAACAGCATCCGGAAAGAATGATGATGTGGCACTTGGAGACGCTGGAGGATATATCGGTAATGGAAAAGCAGTCATGGTTAAGAACTCTGATGTGACCAATGTAAAAAAAGTCACAGCACCGTATCATGCCGGTGGCTATATCGGAATCATGCGTTCCGGAAGTGCGGCGGAGGCAGGAGATGCCACAGGAGATCTTTTGAACAGTGTCCTTGGTAAGATTCTGAGTCTGAAAGAGTTGGCGAGTGTCTTGCAGGCTGCATCCAGCAAAATTACAAATTGCAAAGTTGCTGGTACCGCAGATGGATTGACTGTTACGGCTGACAGCGGATTTGAAAACGCAGAAGGCTATGCAGGTGGCTTCGTTGGAGAGATGCAGAGCGGTCATGTAGATAATTCAGCAAATGCTGTTGATTCCGGCAAAGGAACGGCAGTAGAAAATCTTCTAAAAGTAGAAGGCCTTCGTTATGCTGGAGGGTTCGGAGGTCTTGTAAAAGCTGGAGCAGTTGCAGAGATTGGAGCTAAATCATCAATTCTTACAAAACTGGTTGATCTAACAGGATTACTATCCCTGGTCAATGCTTTTGTTCCGGTGATCAGTAATGCCAGTGTTAATTCTGTAGAAAAAGGGTTTACTGTTAGCGTTACAGGTACTCTTGAAAAAGACAGCACCAACGATGCGGATGCCGGAAGTGCCGGAGGCTTTATCGGATGCGGAACTGGTGTACAGATCAGCAATTCCGATGTAAATAAATTGCAGCATACAGGTGTCAGTGAGCCAAAGAATCTGCAGCAGGAAGATGGTAGCAGTTATTACGGAAGCGACAGTGCATATGCGGTAAGTGGTTATCGTTATGCCGGCGGCTATATTGGGAAAGCTGCTATGGGAAGTACGGCGGCTATCGGAGGTGCAAGCGTTCTGGATCATGTACTTTCTGCTACAAATCTGTTATCAGCATTGACCGTAGTTGCATCTATCATAGACAGTTCAGATGTTTACGGAGCGATAGGCGGATTTCATGTTCTTGCAACAGATGGAGACGGTGATACCGGAAAAGCCGGTGGATATGCAGGAGAACTTCTTGGAGTGCAGATTCAGAATAGTAATTCTTATAATTTTGCACATATCATAGGGCGTGAAAGTGCCGGTGGATATGTTGGAACCATGGAGCCGGGGAGTGCGGCAGATGTGGTAAATGGATTAAGTGCTCTTGGAGGACTGATCAAGGCAGATAATCTTCTTGGCGTTTTACAGGCATTTGTTCCTGTGATCAAAAACAGCGAAACAACCTGTGTACCTTGTGGAGGTGCTGTGAGGGCTCAGGCTGAGAGTGATGACGGCATTTACCGTGGGCTTGCCGGAGGCTATGCAGGTTACAATTACGGCGGTCAGATCTGGGGAAATAATAAGGATAAGTGGAAAGGCTCTGCATATACAGGAACCGTAAGGGAATGTGCAGCCTATCGTATCCGATCCGTATATGGAACGGAATATGCCGGAGGCTATACAGGACTGATACGGTGTGCGAATGTTGCAGATACAGGAAACTTAAAAGTTTTATTCGGTCTTATTAAACTGAGTAATCCGCTGACGCTTCTTCAGGCGGTGTATCCAACAGAAAAGAATACAGCCGTCTATGGACCGCTTCGCGGACTGGATACGGATACCTGGAACAAATGGGTTGGTGCTGTCGGTTCTTATGGAAGTTACGGTAATAAATTACAGGCACTTGGTAAAGTAACGGATCAGGGTCAGTTAAATGAGATCATTTCTCAGTATGCATATGGATACGCAGTCACAGCAGGCCGGAGTACTCTGGCAAGTAAAGCAACACAGGGCGGTTCTGCAGGAGGCTATGTAGGCCGGATGGAAGGAGGAACCGTTACGAACGGTACTGCTGTAGATCTTCAGTTGGCAGAGGCTTATAGAAGTAGCGGTGGATTTGCAGGTGAGATGCTTACCGGTTCTGTGGCAAACACAGGTAACGTTTCATTGGCAGGTCTTAAGATTATAGGTGCAGACAGTCTGGCAGCATTAAAAACCTTTGTGCCGGTTGTAAAACAGTCCCATGTGGAAGGATATCGTTCCGGAGCAAGGATTAAAGCAACTGGTACTGCAGACAAAGACCCGGCGGGATTTGCCGGAGGCTATGTGGGAAGGATGATCGGCGGCCAAATCTGGGGAGATGGAAGCAACTCCTGCAGTATCACAAATTTAAGGCGTGTAGATGGAACTTCCTATGTAGGCGGTTTTGCCGGAAAAGTAGATCCAGGCAGTGTGGCAGCTATTGATACAGCTACAAAGCAGGGACTTTTGAATAAGCTTCTGGATGTTCTTATGGTAAATGCTCCGGCAGAGCTGATTAAGGTTCTGAATGCTACTGTTTCCACCATCCGTTGTGCATCTGTTTCAGCCTGGGATGACTGGGGCGTGATCGTAAACGGAACCTGTCAAAGCGGCAGCAATACCGGGTACGCAAAAGCAGCTGGAGGATTCGCAGGAAGTCTCTGTGGAGCGGTCCTTGGCGAGAAGGATAAGCCGGGAAGCGGAATCCATGCGGATAAGATCCGCTCCGTAGTGGCCGGTGAATATGCCGGTGGATGCTTCGGTATTGCGGATGTTTCCGGTGCCGCAAATATCAGTGCAGGCAATGAAACCTCGGTATTACAGTATCTTTTAAAGCTTGGAAGAACCGATGTGCTGGATACGTTTAGAAGCTATATATATTACGGAAATGTCACAGGCAGTCTCGATGCAGGGCTTGGCGTCAGTGCTAACACAGCAACAGATGCAGGACAGAATAATCAGGTTACATACAGCGGAACAGCTGGCGGATTTGGTGGTTCACTGTTAAATGGATCTGTCAAAAACAGCAGCGTAACAGGATTAAATTATGTAACAGGTCTGAACAGCGTCGGTGGTTTTATTGGTTACTCCGGAAAAAGCGGCGTTGTGAAACTGGAGAAGCTGGATGTGCTGGGAAATAATACCGGACAGCTTCTGGGCGGTGCCCTCGGTGTCCTGGATATTTTTGGTTCCCACATAGATGACAGCAGTGTGACAGGAGTGCCTGGTGGTTATACGGTTCAGAGTAAAGGTGGAGAGGAACAGATTGCAGGAGGATTTATCGGCTATGCAAATCTTACCAGAATGTCAGGATGCAATGCCGGAGGTGCTAAAAATCAGGAAAATAGCCTGAAACAGGTAGCATCAGGCGGAACAGCAGGAGGCTTCGCCGGAAGAACAAGCTTTGCCTATCTAGCGGATGTAAAACTGGATTCCACAGTAGTCGACGCTTTGCTCGTAGTTCTGAATAACCTTGTAAAGGCGTTGTATCTGGATAAGATTCAGGATTCCAATCTTTTGCATATTAATCTTGGAATTGTGAAGGTTGATGCACTGTATGAGGGAAATCTTCTCCATGTGAATCTTCTGGGACTGGATATTTCCGTTGGGCTGTCTAAAAAGTCTGATGATAACAATCAGCAGACAGATTTTGCAATCATTAAGATCGGAGATTCCTCTATTAAGCTTCCATGTGACAAAAACGGAATCATAACGAAAGATAATGATGTAAAGTCCAACATCAGTGTCAATCTGATTAAGGCAAACAGGACAAAAATCACAGACAGCAATGTATATGGAATCAGTACCGGATACGATGTCTATGCCGGCGGTGCCGGAAATGATGCAGACGGTACTGCAACAGATGGACGAAGCGGAGGCTTTGTAGGATACAACGACGAAGGACTACTGAAAAATAACAACATGTACTACTGTGACGTGGTCCGTGGAACATCTAAACTGGTGGGACCATTTAGCGGAAAAAGTGATCTGGAATCTGTATATGACTTTAATACAAAAGCAGGTGTAGAAGGTGAGAATAACAATTATCGTATTTACCGAAAACCGGCGATTAGTTTTGATGAGATCAAAAAGAATTCGAAACTTCTGACAGATACGTTCAGTCAGGAAAATGGATGGAGTATCTTCTCGGTAAAACATGTAGTGCAGGTAGATGAGTATAACACCTTGCAGAATGCAGTTATGGCAACAAAAGATTCTTTTGAAACAGCAGATCTGAATGCTTATGTATCAGATGCAAAAGCCGTTCTGATGTCAGATACCAAAACGACAGTCAATACAGAAGATAGCACATCACCGGAACCATCAGATGCACAGGATCCATGTGATGAATATGTAAATCTGACCATTAATAAGGTATGGAAAGATTTTCGGAATATGGATGGTATCAGACCTGATTCCATTACGGTCAAGATTTCCAGAAGCTGGACAGATGCAGATGGAACGGAACATACAGAAGTTGTGCCGGGATATGAAAACTATGTAATAACAGGCGATATCTCAAAATCCACATGGCAGGAAATTATTAAGTCAGAAAAACCGGATAAGCTGCTCTCGGCCTATATAAAAGATGCTAACGAAATTCCGCATTATTATAAATATTTTATTACCGAAAAGGAAATAGAAGGATATACAACTACAATCGAAACCTCTAAAGATGGATTTACCTTCACGATTATCAACCGGCATTTTGCACTGCTTCCGGATACCGGCGGCGAGGGCATTATGATGTTTATCATAGCAGGTGGCCTGTTGTTAGCGTTCCTGCTTTATACCGGACGCAGAAGGAAACGGAAACAGACGATGTAGGAAAGGGGGAGCAGGGTCATGAGAGAGATATGGCTGCGTGGGGAACTTCCACCGTAAAGGCTGAAAGAATCCCCAGCAAACCAATAAAAAATCAAAAGAAAGTGAGAAGAGGAACATGAAGAAATTAGTATCAAGATTTATGGCAGTTCTGATGGCAATGACCATGATACTGTCCATGAGCATGACTGCATTTGCAGCAGATGCTCCAAAAGGAACCCTGACAGTCAACAATACAGTGGCAGGAAAGACTCTGGATCTGTATCAGATTTTTACAGCAACAAAAAGTGGCGAGAATGTAGCATATACACTGAACAGTGCATATGAAGGATTTTTTAAGAATAATACTAGAATTCCAGGATCTGAAGATTTAACAGGTGAAGCTTTAAGTGACGCGGCATATAACTATGTTAAAACACAGGTCGGACCAGATGGAAGTAATGGTGCAGAATTTGCAAAAGCGATCCTGGGCTGGATTCTTGAGAATAATACTACTGTAGCTGCTACTCATACAAATGCAACTACAACCGCTGATGCTACGGTAATTAATAACCTGGATTATGGATACTATGTAGTTTATCCATTAGGTGCAACAGATACATCTACAGCACCTGGAAATGAAAAAGTAAAATCTGTAGCCTCTTTAGTTAGCGTTACAGGTATTGATGCTACAGTTAACATGAAGAGTAATTACCCGACAGTAGACAAGAAAATCATTCCGGCACAGAGTGGAAGCGGAATTACAATTGGTGCTATTGTGAATGGTAACTGGGAAGGCAATCACCAGATGGAATTAGATGACGAAAATGAGTCTGAGGATACCATCGCACCACATGGCGCAACAGATGAAAAGAAAGTCGGAGATTTTGGAATTGGCGATACCGTCACTTACCAGCTGACTTCTAAAGTGCCGGATATGACAGGATATAATTCTTATACTTTTAAATTTAGCGATACTTTGTCCAAAGGACTGGACTTAAAAGAAGTACTGTCTGTAAAAGTTGGAAATACAACAGTTACAGCTAAAAGTACAGGAGCAAATACATATGCACTTGCATATGACAAATCTAACCGTACTTTAACAGTTACCTTAAATGATTTCTATAATTCCTATAAGAATCGTACAGGCGATACAATCACAGTTGTTTACACTGCAACCTTAAACAGAGATGCTGTAATCGGTATGAATCCAAATACCAACAAGGCGGTCGTTGAGTACAGTAATGATCCGAAGTCAGATGGAACAGGTAAATCTGAGCCAAGCATCGTAGATGTACATACCTTTGATTTCACAATCTTCAAATATTATTTAAAAGATGAGACTCAGACTGGACTGGCAAATGCAGAATTCGAGCTTTATAAAGCAAACGAAGCTGGCGATGCAGCAGATACAAATGCAAAGATTAATATTGTAGACGAAGGAAACGGCGTATACCGTCAGGCAACAGCCGATGAAGCTAAAGCAACAGGCTTTACTTCTGCAAAAATTGTATCTGATGCTGATGGTAAAGTTCTTGTAAAAGGTCTTGATGCCGGAACTTACTACTTAAGAGAGACAAAAGCTCCAGAAGGATACAATAAACTTCTCAGTGACATCAAAGTTGAGATCAAACCGGTATATGATGAAACAACTGGCAAACTGACAAGCTATTCAGTTGATTACACATACAATGGAAAGACTACAAATGGTGCTGCAATCACAAATAAAACTGATTCCCCAGAAGTAGCTGTAGAAAACAAAACAGGTGCACAGCTTCCATCTACTGGTAGCAAGGGTGCCCTCATGGTAACACTGGCTGGTATCGTTCTTTTCGGGGCATTAACAGCAAGCAAAGCTTTTGGCAAAAAGAAAGCAAACAACTAAGGCGTTCTGAAGTTTAAGAATGGACAAAAAGACAGTTCATCTTCCCGGTATTGTACCGGGAGGATGTCTGCTTTTTCTGAAATGTCCAGTGTGGACTGGGTATTTCAGAAGAAACAGACGAAAAGGTGAAAGGTATTATGAAGAAAGTAGTGAAAATACTAAGAGGAATCGGATATCTGGCGGCATTTTCTTTAATCCTGTATCCGGTAGTGAGCAATTACATCAATCAGATGAACAGCACAACGATTGCTACAGATTATGAACAGGAAGTTTCTCATTTGTCGGAAGAACAGGAGAATGCAATGATCGAACAGGCACAGGAATATAACGAAAGCCTGATCGGAATTGGTTCCATAGCAGATCCATTTTCAGAAAGCAATGAAAATCAGACAGAAAATGATGTGTATAACAATCTTTTGAAAATTGATGATACCGGAATGATGGGGTATATTGATATTCCAAAACTTGATGTTGTCCTTCCGGTTTATCATGGAACATCCGAAAAAGTACTGCAGTCAGGTGTAGGTCATCTGAAAAACACCTCGCTTCCGGTAGGCGGTGAGAGCTGTCATGCAGTATTATCCGGACACCGTGGACTTGCAAATGCCAAGATATTCACCGATCTGAACAAGATGGAGGTTGGAGATGTATTTTATATTAAAGTTCTTCATCATACCTTTGCCTATCAGGTAGATCAGATTCTGACAGTATTGCCATCCGATACAGATGCTTTACAGATTGAAAAAGGCAAGGATTATGTAACACTGGTCACATGCACTCCTTATGCAGTTAACACGCACAGACTGCTTGTACGTGGCACTAGAATTCCGTATGAAGAGGCACAGAAGATAGATGAGGAAGTTGGCCTCCAGTGTACAATCCCATTCAATTTGATTCTATTGATTGCTGGAATTGTTGCTTTCATCATCATATGGGTGAGCATTAAGTTACATAAACGCAGGAAGGAGAAAAAACATGAGCAGAATCATGAAACGTAAACGAAAATATATATGTATGGCCAGTGTGATGTGTATGCTTTTACTCCTCATTCCGTTACCTGTGTCTGCTAATAATCAGGGAAGCATATTATTAAAAGCTACTGTTGAAGATGAAGCTGCAGTATATAATCTAAGCAATACTGAATTTACGATGTATCAGGTTGGCATATATAAAAAGAATTCATGGGTTTTAGAGACTGAGTTTGCAAAGTCCGGAGTCGTATTTGACTTTGAGGATTCTTCCGCCCAGGCAGAAGCTGCAAAAAAACTGGGAAAATATGTACAGGATAACAGCATCAGAGGAATATCTGGAAAGACCAATTCAGACGGAGAAGTTATGTACAGAGATCTGGAAAAAGGAGTGTATCTTTTTGTCCAGACACAAAAAACACAAATTGGCAATCAAGTATATCGAAGTGAAGCTTTTATCATAACAGTTCCGGGTAATTATGACGGTCAGATCATCTGGAATGTAACGGCAGAACCCAAATTTAAAAATGAATCAATACCACCAATTACCACGAATACGCCACCAGTTTCAGAAGAACCATCGGGTGATAAAAGCAGTCGCACTCCAAATGTAAAAACGGGAGACGATACGAATGTAATTATGTGGCTTTCCTTAATGGGAATATCCTTAATCATATTTAGTATATGCAAAAGAAAAGTCCATAAATAATATGAGAAGATCGGGAAATCCCGGTCTTCCCGTTTCGTTATATAACTGGCATAACCCAAAAACAAATACCTCCGGAGGTGCACCGTATGGCGTCACCTGGGAGAAAATGGGTTTTAAACCATGGGAAGATTTGGAAGAAAATGAGTGAGTTGTCAGTGCAATCTTATTTATCTCTTGTGACAGAAATAGGTTCCCGTTTTGCTGGAAGTAAGTCTGAACTGATCTCAGGAGCATAGAGCAGTGCTGTAAAATTCTGTCTAATGATATCCAGTGTCTTCTGCTTTTTTTGCAATTCCTGTTTTTTTCGGACGGTAGTAGCTTGTTCAGATTCAAGATTTTCAATCCTCTTCAGGATTTTATTAGAGCTTGGAATTTTGGTAACACCGAGATCCTGAAGCTCTTTTTTTAGTGAATCGTGGAGCTGATATTCTGCCTGATGCTTGTTACGGTATGCTTTTGGATTTTTAGCAAATTTGCAATCTTCAATTACCTTACGGCAGAGCCGATAAGAATCACAGTGCTTTTGAATGACTTTCTGTGTGCTCAGCTCACTGTTGATTTGTGCTATTCTCTGATCGTGGAATGACACTGGTTAAGTTCTATGCACCGAATGGTGTGATGCTCAGTGAGATCCT
>UMJU01028302.1_pt1 | contig 24832 bp, 20 predicted proteins | sample 1966161 | NCBI WGS metagenome assembly UMJU01 (sample SAMEA4836156, study PRJEB28245) | human gut metagenome | biome: gut microbiome; material: fecal sample | place: Denmark | collected 2008 | reverse complement strand
CAAATTGAATTGTCTGAAAGAGATTTAATTTAAGTTTCGCTTATATAGGTGTCTGAGGAAAATTTCATAGGAAAAACATGAAAAAAGCACTGAAAACTGTTGAATTATTGGTTTTACAGTGCTTTTTCTTTTGCAAAAGAGGGACACAAATTTTTCACAAAATAATTAGCACTCACCTCTTGACTCGGCTAATAACATATGGTATAACATACTTAACGCAAAGAAAAGCGTTATACAACAAATAGAACAAAAGTATGAAAATAGTAGAAACACCCGGAAAGGAGGGGTTTTTATGAATATCCAGAAATTTACACAGAAATCTATGCAGGCAATCCAGGATTGCGAGAAATTAGCTTATGAATATGGTAATCAGGAAATCGAGCAGGAGCATCTGCTGGTAGCCCTGATGCGTCAGGAAGATGGTCTGATCCCGATGCTGATTGAAAAGATGGAGATCAACAAACAGCATTTCATGAACAATGCGGAAGATCATCTGGCAAAGAGAGTGAAAGTTTCCGGCGGACAGGTTTATGTCGGTCAGCAGCTGAACAAAGTATTGATCAGCGCCGAGGACGAAGCAAAGCAGATGGGCGATGAGTATGTATCTGTAGAGCATCTGTTTTTGAGTATGATCCGTTATCCGAACCCGGCGATCAAAGAGATTTTCCGTGAATATGGAATCACAAGAGACAGATTCCTCCAGGTATTATCCACTGTCCGTGGCAACCAGAGAGTTGTAAGCGACAATCCGGAAGCTACTTATGATACATTGGAAAAATATGGTTACGATATGGTAGAACGTGCAAGAGATCAGAAACTGGATCCGGTCATCGGACGTGACAGTGAGATCCGAAACGTTATCCGTATCCTTTCCAGAAAGACAAAGAATAACCCGGTTCTGATCGGTGAGCCTGGTGTTGGTAAGACTGCCGTTGTTGAAGGACTGGCACAGCGTATCGTTCGCGGAGATGTTCCGGAAGGATTAAAAGACAAGAAATTATTTGCCCTTGATATGGGTGCACTGGTTGCAGGTGCAAAATACAGAGGCGAATTTGAGGAACGTCTGAAAGCTGTTTTGGATGAAGTAAAGAAGAGCGAGGGCAAGATCATTCTCTTTATCGATGAGCTGCATACGATCGTTGGTGCAGGAAAGTCGGACGGAGCCATGGATGCCGGCAACATGTTAAAACCAATGTTGGCAAGAGGTGAATTGCATTGTATCGGTGCTACTACACTGGATGAGTACCGTGAATATATCGAAAAAGACGCTGCACTGGAGCGTCGTTTCCAGCCGGTTATGGTAGATGAGCCGACGGTGGAAGATACTATTTCCATTCTGCGTGGTCTGAAAGAGCGTTATGAAGTATTCCATGGTGTAAAAATTACAGATGGTGCGCTGGTTTCAGCAGCTGTATTATCTAACCGTTACATTTCTGACCGTTTCCTGCCGGATAAAGCCATCGACCTTGTGGACGAGGCCTGTGCACTGATCAAGACAGAGCTGGATTCCATGCCGACAGAGCTGGATGAACTGAACCGTAAAGTAATGCAGCTGGAGATTGAAGAAACCGCTTTGAAGAAAGAAGAAGACAATCTGAGCAAAGAGCGTCTGGAGAATCTTCAGAAAGAGCTGGCAGAGCTGCGCAGTGAATTCCAGACAAAGAAAGCACAGTGGGACAACGAGAAGAAAGCCGTTGAGCGTGTACAGAAGCTGCGTGAGGAACTGGAAGCACTGAACAAAGAAATCCAGACCGCACAGCAGAATTATGATTTGGAAAAGGCAGCAGAACTGCAATATGGAAAGAAACCACAACTGGAGAAAGAACTGGCGCACGAAGAAGAAATCGTGAAAAATAAAGATATGTCACTGGTGCATGAGAGTGTCAGCGAAGACGAAATCGCAAGAATCATTTCCCGCTGGACAGGAATCCCGGTTGCAAAACTGACCGAGAGTGAACGTAACAAAACCTTACATCTGGACGAAGAACTGCACAAACGTGTCATCGGACAGGATGAGGGTGTTACAAAAGTAACCGAAGCGATCATCCGTTCCAAAGCCGGAATCAAAGATCCGAGTAAGCCGATTGGTTCATTCCTCTTCCTTGGACCTACCGGTGTTGGTAAAACCGAGCTGGCAAAAGCTCTGGCTGCAAGCCTGTTTGACGATGAATCCAACATGGTTCGACTTGATATGAGTGAATACATGGAGAAATACTCCGTATCCAGACTGATCGGAGCACCTCCAGGATATGTAGGTTACGATGAAGGTGGTCAGCTGACCGAAGCTGTTCGTAGAAAACCATATTCCGTCGTTCTGTTTGATGAGGTAGAGAAAGCACATCCGGATGTCTTTAACGTATTGTTACAGGTTCTGGATGACGGTCGTATTACGGATTCCCAGGGTCGTACCGTAGATTTTAAAAATACCATCATCATTATGACCTCCAACCTTGGATCTGCGCATCTGCTGGAAGGTATTGATGAAAACGGTGATATCAATCCGGAAGCAGAAGAACTGGTTATGAACGAGCTGCGCGGCAACTTCAGACCGGAGTTCTTAAACCGTCTGGATGAGATCATTATGTTTAAGCCGCTGACCAAGGATAACATCGGAAATATCATTCATCTGCTGATGAATCAGCTGAACAAACGTCTGGAAGACCGCGAGATTTCCGTAGAACTTACACCGGCAGCAGAGAACTTTATCGTAGAGCATGGGTATGACCCAATCTACGGTGCAAGACCTCTGAAACGATTCCTGCAGAAACATGTGGAGACTTTATCAGCAAAACTGATCCTTGCCGATGAAGTACATGCAAATGATGTCATCCTCATTGATGTGGATGGAGATCATCTGACGGCAAGGGTAAAATAATATAAGGATTATGGGAGTGCAAAGCACGGAGTAATCCGTGTAATCAAGATTTGGGTGTTTTGACACCTAGATCAGATATAGAAAAAAGAGACTTAGCTTAGTTGTAATGACTGGGCTGAGTCTCTTTTTCTATCAATCAAAATGTAAATAATCGGTGCCCGCTTTTACAAGTAAAAGTCAGAAAATATCAGGTATTGTTCATGATATTTGGTTCTTCCGCAATCTCAATCAGGATAACACTGTGGACGGGCAGTGTAACATCAATGATCAGATGATCAGTTACAGTTGCTTCCCGGTAGATGGTATCCGGGCTTGATTTCTGCTGGATATGATCTAAAATTTCAACAGAATCGTACTGGGGGGCTCCCATTTTCAGCCAGAGATCATAAGCGGAGCCGGAAGTGCGGCTGACTTCTGTCTGGCGCATAAGGTAATGTCCGGAGGGGAGATTTAATATGATGCACATGGAAAGGGTGGGGATATTACCATAGCAATCATAACGCTGTTCATAGGACAGAATGGAGGGCAGGTGTTCATCATAATCCAGCGGAAATGCAGTGTGAAACAGCAGAAGCTGGTAATGTGAGCCATTTTTTGTGAGAATATAATGTTCGCCTTTGGATAGAATCGAGTTACTCAACTGATTTAATTGCACAAATGTATAGTAAGATGCCTTTTTCAATCCGTGGATATCCAGCAGACCGGGACCACCACCGAACAACCGGTTTTCCGGAAAGAAATCTTCATTTACATCACAAAGGGAACGAAATCCCAGCATCTGTACCTGAGTGCCGATCAACATCTGCACAGTATATGCAATAAAGGAACTCATAAAGCAGGTATCCCGGGCATAATCTTTTGGATGGTAGGTATTGTTCCAGTCAGAAATGATCACGGGATAGTCAGTAAAGGTCGGATCCTGGTGAACCAGATGCAGAAAATCAAAGAAACTCTGGTAGAGTCCGGAAGCACTTCGATAGGAATGTTCTGTCGTATCAGCGAGATAGCGGTTCTGTATCATCCGGTCGGAAGTATTGAAATTGGAGGCATACAGATGCACGGTCAGAAAGTCCGGGTGCAGTTCGTAAGTCCGGCAATAGTCAAAAAATGCCTGATACCAGGAAAAACCATTTGGAATGGAAAAGTCAGGTCCGGCGAATTGCAGCGCTTCGTCCACCGTTTTTATCGCATTGTAGGTAACACGGTAAAACAGGAAAAAGTTTTCCATCGATTCGTGCCAGTAGCCACCTTTCATTTCCAGATCAGGGGAGGTCCACATATTGAACTTCCAGGTCAGCACTTCTTTTCTTCCATAACGATGGATCAGGTGTTCCATAAAATGTTCCACAAGACGGCTCCAGTTTTTCAGGGAGCGGGGAAAACTGACATTTGGCCGGTGCTGCCAGTTGGCAAACTGTTGCCTGGAAGCAAGCATACGCGGCATAAATCCAAGTTCTGTGTAAGGTTTGATATGAAGTTCACACAGAAAATCATAGATCATATCAATATATTGCCAGTTGTATACCGGAACTTTGTCCGGTGTCTCATAGTAGACAAAGAGATCATCGGAAAATACATTGCGCAGCCGCAGGTGACGGATGGATAATTCCCCGGCGACATTGCGTAGCTGCTGCTGGATATCTCCCCGGAGAAGGTCAGCGGCACGACCGATGGAATAACATAATTCCGGAAGTTTGCAGTGAGCCAGGGAAGGATCTTGTTTTCGTCCATTTAACTCCAGGGTGATACGGTCATTTTTGTCTGTGTCCGGCAGAGATCGTTCTGTTTTTTCTGTCCAGTAATCCCGGAAAAAGGAAAAGGTGGAGGAAGTTTCTTCCGGCGTGTGCTGACGGCTGTGCAGAAGTTTCTGCTCCTTCTGCCAGGCATAAGGTGTAGTGTGAAACAGTTTTTTAAATGCAGTATTATATGTTTTGTAACTGTTGAATCCACAGGAAAGGGCGATATCCAGCAGAGAGTGGTCCGTATTCATAATAAGCGGCAGGGAATTGACAATGCGCAGCTGGTTGATGTATTCCGTCAGTGTCAGTCCCATATGTTCCCGGAAATATTTTGAAAAATACTGCGGATGCAGTCCGATCTGCGCTGCCACTTCCGGCAATGACAGATCTTTTGTATAGTGTTCTGTGATGTAAGTCAGGGCATGGAAAAGCCGGTCATCCCGTGTCTGAGTTCCATGAAGCGCAGATGCAGAAGAAGTGGACAGCTGGTTCAGGATGTAGGACAGCAAATTTCCGAGATGGGACAGTGCATGCAGTTGAGCCCCCGGGGAATGTACGGTATGATAATAAATAAATTTTCCGAATTCCTGACAGAAAAATTCATAGCGTTCCGGTTCGGATTCCGGTGTGACGGTGTGGGTGTTGAGTGTCATGTCAGTAAGCTCCGGAACTGCAGACTGTATGTAGGATTTATGGATGAGAACACTCAGAACCCGGGCATCCGGTGAGAAAGTCAGGAACTGATGGATTTCGTACATATTAAAAAATGTAAAATCATGGGGCTTTAGATGAATCAGCTGATTGCGGCACCGGATGGTTCCGGTTCCCTGCAGCAGAAACAGAAAGTTGAAACTGTCAAAACATTGTGGTTTGCTATTCAGTTTGTCTTTCAGTTCAAACTGGTAAAAAGGCAGGACAGGCATGATAAAATCTCCTTTTATAATGTAAGTTTTTGAAATGATAATAGAAAATAGTATAACATAAATGGAAGAAAAATAATATAAAATGCATAAATAAGGGTAGAAATATAAGGTTAAAAAAACAGAGTAGAATAAAACAACTGAAAAAAGCCAGAAAAAAGTTCTGTTTGGACAAGCCAAAACCGGAAAAAATCCGTAAGATTATGGACATAGAAACGAGCACACAGGTTTAGCAAAAAACCGAAAGAGAGGTATGAGTAAATGAATGAGAAAAAAGAATTGTCTATGTCTGAACGAATCAGCTGGGCACTTGGACAGGCTACCGGCCGTCAGTTTATCACGGCGCTGGTAAGTACATACATTTTGATCTTTATGACAGATGTATTTGGAGTACCGGCCGCAGCAGCAGGTGTCATTATGACAGCCGCAACTGTCTGGGATGCTATCAATGATCCAATCATGGGTGGACTGGCAGACCGTACAAAGAGCCGCTGGGGTACTTACCGTCCGTATCTGTTACTGATTCCGCTGCCATTATCCATCGTATCCGTTCTGTTGTTTGCAGCACCGGATCTGAGCACTACCGGAAAAATTGTTTATGCAGCGGTACTTTATATCTGTTATGGAATGCTTGTAACAGCCATCGAGATTCCATATTATGCAATCCTTCCAACGATGTCCAGAAATGAGATGGAGCGAAATGATGTCATTTCTCTGGCAACGTTTATCGCATCCATCATGATCCTTATTGTAACATCTTTTACAACAAATTTTGTAAATGTGATCGGTGGAGATAATCCGGCAAAAGGATATATGGTATTAGTAGCCATCGGTGCGATTTTGATGTGTATTACAAGCTGGATCGCATTTGCAAAATGTAAGGAACGTCATACGGTTGATATGACACACGAAGAGCATGTATTTAAAAGTGCAGGAAAGCTTCTGAAAGTAAAAGAGATGTATCCGATGATCGCATTCTGGTGTGTAGGATGTATCCTGTTTCAGATTATCATGTCATCTTCTGTTTTTTATTGCATGTACTATCTGATGAATCCTGGCCTGATCGCTACTTACATGTTAGTGATCTCCATCAGTGGTATGGTAGGTGTTATGGTGCTGATGCCGATTCTCCTTAGAAAAGTAAAAGGAAGTATGAAAAAAGCAGTTACATTTACACAGGTTATTGCCTGCGTATGTTATCTGATTCTGTTCTTTGTTGGTGGAAAATCCATTCCGGCACTGTATATCCTGACATTTATTGCATGTATGTTCTCTACCATGACAAATGCATTTCGTCCGATGACTGTTTTCGGAATGACAGATTATGTATACAAAACAACCGGTGAACAGCTGAATGGTACGATTTCTGCTATTGGTGGTTTCTCCTACAAATGTGGAACAGCTATTTCCAATGCGATCCTTGCAGGTGTTCTGGCAGCAACCGGTTATATCGCAAATGCTATCGGGCAGGAGCCGGAAGCAGTTCTGATCGGTATTAATTCCGTTCGTTTCCTCGTTCCACTGGCAGCATCCGTTCTGTATATTATTTTCATCCAGTTCTATCCGGAGAAAAAGATGCAGGAACTTACTGCGAATAGTGAGAAAGCTAACTAAAACCATAAACCAAATAAAAAATGTATTCCTGGAGAATTTCATTTATAAGATTCCGTGAATACATACAAATCAAAGGGGCATTTGTACATGCCCTTTTGGTGGTTGAAGAAAGCGTAGTAGAAAAGAAAGGTGTATTAAAATCAATGAAAAATCAATGGATTACAGATGGAAGCGGAAAACCGTTTTATGCAAGAAAAGAAATTCATCTGACAAAGGAAATCTGTAAGGCCAGGGCAGCAGTCTGCGGTCTGGGACAATTCATTTTTCATATCAACGGGCAGAAGGTAGGAGATCACGAGCTGGATCCGGGCTGGACAAATTATAAAAAACGAATCCAGTATGTAACATTTGATGTGACGGATGATCTGAAAAAAGGGAAAAATGTGATCGGAGCGGAAGTCGGAAACGGCTGGTTTCTGATGCAGAACGAGCATTACAGTTTCCATTTTCCACCTTTTATGCCGCCAAATCCGAATCCGTATGAGGCGTTTGGCGAGAGCCTTGTACTGGCACTGGAACTGACGGTGGAATATGCGGATGGAACCAGTGAGACAGTTTATGCGGATGATTCTTTTAAGGTAAAACCGCATGAGATTACTATGAGCAATGTGTATGGTTCTGAGACAGCCGATGGAGCGGCTTATCCTGCAGGCTGGGACATTGCCGGCTTTGATGACAGTGGCTGGGCAGCTGCACAGCAGGTGGCAGAGGTGCAGGCACCGACTGGAACACTTGTAGAGCAGGATCAGCCGGCTATCAAAGTGATCAGGCGCTACGAGGCAAAATATATTCACAGCGTGGAAGCGGATAAATCTCTGGATATGACAGAACAGCAGGAATCTGATATAGATGCAGAGAATGTTGCAGCAGAGGATCAGAAAACCGGCAGTATTCATCGCGATATTTACGATCTGGGACAAAATATTTCCGGTATGCTGCAGTTTGATGTAAAAGGCAAAAAAGGAACGAAACTGCGTTTTTATGTGGCAGAAAAACTGGATAAAAACGGTGATGTGGATCAGATGGCGAAAAACTGGGTCCTGATCGACAACTGTATTACCTATGTCATTGGACAGGATGATATCTGGGAAACATTCCGTATGAAATTCACTTATTTTGCGGGACGTTACTTTGGGGTGGAAGGACTGGATGAACATACAGAACTTCGCAATATGTATGGAGATGCGATTTCCAGTGCATGGCAGAGGGATGGAAGTTTTCACTGTGATGATGAGCGTTACAATCAGATTTATGACTTGGTGGAGAAAGCTGTGGAAGCAAATATGCTCAGTGTACATACGGACTGTCCGACCATTGAGCGGTTTGCATGGCAGGAGCCAAACCATCTGATGGCACCGTCAATTATGTATATGAAGCGTTCTGATCGTCTTTGGAACAAATTTCTGACGGATCTTCGCATGGATCAGCATACGGCAGAGGACAGCTTTTCTGACGGGCAGGGCGGACGGTTTTATCCGGGGGATGGACTGATGCCATCTCAGAGTCCATGCTATATCCCGAATGTACTTCCGGTACCGGGAATGGGAAGTTTTTATGATATTATTCCGTGGGGCAGTACAAGCATCCTTGGAACCTACTGGCATTATATGTTTTATGGAGATGAGCAGATCATTCGTGATAACTATGAGGCAGGAAAAAAATATCTGGGTCATGAAGCGGCTCTTCGCGATGAAGAAGGATTTATCCATCACGGTCTCGGTGACTGGGGAAATCCGGAACACGCATTGCTGCGCGAGAATGTTGAGACTGCATTTTTGTATGCAGACAGCAAGACAATGGCATACTTTGCAGGCATTCTCGGAAAAACGGAGGAGCAGGCAGAATTTACAGAACTGGCAGAAGAAATCAAAGCAAATTATAATGAAAAACTACTGGTGCAGCACCCGCAGGATGGATACTGGTATTATCAGGCATGGGATCACAAAGATGAGATTTGCATGACGCAGGCCGCAGAGGCATTGCCGTTGTATTGGGGCATGGTTCCGGAAGATAAGGTGGAAGATGTGGTACGTACCTTCCGTCAGACACTGGAAGAAAAAGGTGTGTTCATCAGCGGGGAGGTCGGACTGCCATATATTATTCAGACTGCGAGAAAATATGGTATGAACGATCTGATCTGTCAGTTTATCACCAGAACCCAGCATCCGAGCTACTACGCATTTGTACTGGATGGTGAGACAACACTGGGTGAATACTGGGAGCAGAATCCGAGAAGCCACTGCCATGATATGATGGGACACATCATCGAGTGGTATTACAATGGACTGGCTGGTATCCGTTCGCTGGAGCCGGGATTTGGCAGAATCGAAATCGCACCGTATCTGCCGGAGAGTATGAATGAATTTACCTGCAGCTATAACTCCGTAAAAGGAAAAATTACGGTGCATGTGACACGGGAAAATGGTGAAGTAAAAGTGGAAGCTGATGTTCCGGAAAATATTGAGTATACGATTCTGTAAGATGTTGGGGTCAAAAGATGCCTTACGAATTGTTCCGTACTTCGTACTCCCACAATTCTACCCAATATTCGCATATCGTGAAGCTGACGATCCACTTTTATGCTCATATCGGGGCGGGTCATTAAGCCATAAAACCACTCCTGTGCAAGCACATCGTGGTTTCAGGCTTTTGACCCTGGCATCTTCTGTAAATATGAAGTCATGAACATATTCAAATTTATCGGTTATGTGTACAATATTGAAAAATAGCATGTAAATAATAGTGGATAAGTAATGTAGGGCATGAGTTGTGCTCTGCATTATTGGAAAGGGGAAATTATGGGATATCCAAGAGAAGTGATCGAACAGGTAAAAGAAGCAGTTTGCAAAGAAGCGGCAGAGATGCGCCGGATCAACAAAATCGTTCCGGTGACTGGTAAACGACTGCAGATTACACAGCCGGATCGACAGATCGACGTGGTTTTTTATCCATCAGAGAAAGAACATGCACCGTTGATTCTTGGTTTCCACGGCGGTGGATTTCTGTTTGGAGGATGTGCTATGAATGATGCTATGTGGAGCGAGACGGGGGCACAGCTTGGAGCTGCCGTGGCATCTGTTGAATACCGAAAGAGTCCGGATTACCAGTGGAGAGAGGCCCTTGCGGATGCCTATGATGCAGCTGTTTATTTTCAGAATAACGCAGAAGAATATGGTATCAATAAAAATGATATCTCTGTGATGGGATGCAGCGCCGGAGCAAATCTGGCAGCATCTGTCTGCCTGTATGCAAATCAACAAAAGAATCATCTTTTTCAGAGACAGATTCTTATGTATCCGTTTCTGGATTCTGCGACAGATCCTGACAGCAAAGGAAAAGGAAGCCTGGAAGGACCGATCAAGTATGTATTTAATGAATTGCATCGTAAACCGGAGGAAGCCAAAGTTCCGCTAGTCTCCCCTGTTTTTGCTGAAAAAAAAGAATTAGAAGGACTTCCGAAAACCATCATTTGTTATGCGGATCAGGACAATCTGAAAGCAGAAGGACAGAAATATGCGGAGATGCTGCGAAATGTAGGTGTCGGTGTGGATGATATGGTGACGATAGGAATGCCGCATGGTTTTTATGAGAGTGGTTTTGGAAAAATCAGTGAGGGAGAGATGGATTTCCTTGGGGATGATGTCAAAGAGATGATCCGAAACGGAAAAATCGCACAGGCTTCACAGGAGTGTCTGGAGTTTATCAAAAAACATTTTTAAATACTGCAAGAGTAAAATAATACAAGAATAGAATAATTAAGAGGCTTAGCTTAGTGTAATGACTGGGCTGAGTCTCTTTTCTCTCAGATTTTGGAATGATCACTTTGAACGCAAACCGCAAAGAGAATGTGTTTATGAGCAAGTAACGGAAGTGGATTGCGAATGTTCGATTTACAATAACTTCATGGCATGATACAATAAAATATCATTGTGACGGAGTTGTTTTTATCTGGAATAGAATTTTTAAAGAAGAATACAATAAACGAAATTAGTTTGACCTAATAGTAATAGAGGAGATGTGTGGAAAATGGAGGATTTAACGTGAAAGAATATTTTATCAGTGAGATTGATATAGACAAATTGTATCATTTGTCGGATATAAAAATACAACTGGATTCGACGAAACGCCAGCATCTTCTGCTGACAGGAAAAAATGGTTCAGGAAAGACATCGTTGTTGTTAGAGATAGAAAAATTTTTGAAGGCCATAAATGATGAAAAATTTTCTAAGTTGAGAGGGTTTTATAAAGATGCATTAAATAGAGCCAAGGTTAATATAGAATCTGCAGCCAGTGAGAACGATAAATATGAAGCTGAAAAGCGGTATAGAATTTATGCAGATGAAATTGCAAAATATAGCGATGGTGTTCGAATTACCCTGAATGAATGCGATGGCATAGAAAAGGCATACCAAGATGGAAAATTTATAATGGCATATTTTCCATCTGAACGAAAAGCACAATTTGATGTACCGAATGGGGTAGAAAATATTGAATTGTCCAAAGCATACAGAATAGATAATAGTGCAGGAGCAGTTTTGCTTAAATATATGGTACATTTGAAAACGCAGCAATCTTATGCACAAAATGCAGGCGATGAATCTGTTGCGCAAATGATTCAGAAGTGGTTTGACAGATTTGAATCAGCATTGAGAATTTTACTGGATGAGCAGTCTGTCCATCTAGAATACGACTATAAGCGCTATAATTTTAAAATTTGTCAGAATGGACGAGAACCATTTGGTTTTAATGAATTATCGGATGGATATTCTTCCATTATTTATATGGTTTCGGATTTAATTCTGCGAATGGATAAGAATTGGCTGTTAGGGGATGAACTGAGTCAGTATAATTATCAGGGAATTGTTCTGATTGATGAGTTGGAGACACATCTTCATATTGAATTACAGAAAAAGATCCTTCCGTTTTTAACAGAATTTTTCCCCAAAATCCAATTCATTGTGACAACACATTCTCCTTATATTTTGAATTCTATTTCAAATGCAAGGGCTTATGATTTGGAGAGACATGTTGCATTGGATAATTTATCGGCATTTTCTTCCGATGATCTTGCAGAAGGATATTTTGAAGCGGATGAATATTCTGATGAATTAAAAAAACAATTGGCAAGGTATGAAATCCTTTGCTTCAGTGATGAAGTGACAGAGGAGGAACGAGCAGAGCGGGCAGAACTCAGAATCAAATTGAAAAATATGTCTTCGGAACTTTCAGGAACAGCAAAAGAGAAGTTTGAGGATATTGAGCGGAGAAGAAAATTAAATGATCAGAATTAAAAGAAAAGATACCGCACAGACACAGCTTGCAATTAAGGATTTAGAGGAAGCAAGTCAGCGTGGAAATTCTTATAATACAGAAAATGTAAATCGTGCGTTAAAAGCAGTATTTTATGGAAAATGTTACATCTGTGAAAATAAACACGCTACATCGTATCAGATTGAACATTTAATACCGCATCATGGCAATGCACGGTTGAAATATGACTGGAACAATTTGTTTTGGGCGTGTGCGCATTGTAATAATATAAAATCTGACAAGTATGAGCCGATTTTAGATTGTACAAAGCGTTCAGTGGAACAATTAATTGCATTTCGTAAAAAAGGCTATTTTGGTGCAGAGGAAAAACTGGAATTTACGCCATTGGTTTCTGATGATGAGGAAGTGGAACAGACGGTTTCTCTGCTTGAAGATGTATATTATGGAACGACACCGCAGAAAAAGATAGAGGCGCAGATCATACGAAAAAATTTGCGAAAGAATCTCTCAAAATTCAAAGAGTATGTAAGAGAGTATCAGGAAGCGGAAGATGCGGTGGAAAAAGACGATATAGGAGAACTCTTGAAAAGAGAACTCAATAATAGTTCTGAATTTACTGCATTTAAAAGATGGCTGATCTGGGACAACGAAATGTTTTCAGAGATAGAAAAGTATATTCCGAAAAAAGATTGATTTTAGAGAAATAAAAATTGGTACTTGAATGTGCAATTATTCAAGTACCATCCTAATTTTGCCTCAATTTTATTATTGCACAAAGACTTATATTGCGGTAAGCTTCCTCAATTTAGGATTAGGAACCTTTGGGGCTTGCTGAGGAGTGTGAAAATTGAGTACAAGCATGGTCAAAAATGTTTCCAAATTAACCACCTCCTATATGTAATGATACCAAATAATAAATGAAGAGAAAAGATACTGCGTAAAAAGTAGGAGACTTAGCTTAGTTGTAATAATTGGGCTAAGTCTCTTTTTTTAAGCCGCATTTTTTCCGGTAATCTCTTGGTGTATCGTTGTATTTCACCTTAAAACTGTTATAGAAATAGCTGCTGTTGCTGTAGCCGATGGCTTCCATGATCTGCTCTACGCTCAGGGAACTCTGGCTCAACAGATAAGCAGCCTGTTGCAATTTACGTTCCTGTAGAAGCTGCTTGAAATTTTTCTGTAAATGCTTTTTTAACAGACGGCTCACATAATAGGTGGGCTGTCTGATCTGTGCGGAAATCTCCGCAAGTGTCCCTGATTTATAATGCGTCTCAATATATTGCAAAATCGTAAAAATCTGTGTCTGTTCGTACTGTTCCGGCACCGGGCAGTTTAATTTTTCTGCAAATACGGAGAGGTTCATCAGAACCAGTCCCATGGTCGTCTGGTTGATGGTATTTGTGTTCTGTTTATTCCAGAAAATTGTCCATATCATGTTTTCCAAAAGATTCAGCACCGGAGGAATATCCTTTGCGGAAAAATGCAGATAACTGTAGAGGGAAGTGCTGCCGGATAAAGCACTCAGCAGAAAATCTCGTAAAATGTTTTCCTGCTCGATCATGGAGACTGAACGGTCAAAAAATTCCGGAAGAATGATGAAATTCACAGCAATATCGTTTTCCCCGGCCGGTAATATCTCATGGGAGGCATTCTGGTTCAGAAACAGAAGATCACCTTCCTGCAAAACCAGCTTGTCTGTACCGTTTAGAATGTGTGTGGTCGTTCCGCTGCACATATAAATCAGTTCCACATAGTTATGCCGGTGTCGTGGAAAATGTACAAATCTCGTATGAGGACGAACTTCGATCAGACATCCTTTTTCCAGCAGTTTTTTGCTGTCAATGGTGAAATCAGATGGCTTTGCAAACTGCGTGGTATAGAGATTCGACTGAATCTGAGAAGCACCCTGAAGAATGAGCCTTTCCTCTTCTGTGACCTGTCTGAGTTTGTTCAGTAATTCCTCCTGCATGTCTTTCCCCTTTTCTATCTGTGTGAGTCTGAACTGAGTTTGCATCCGGATTTTCAGACATCGTAAAAATGGAATTCCGTATCTGCAAATAAAGTCCTGTTTTTTTGAAAATAAAAGCCTAAAAATCTATCTGATATCATTATAAAATAATCCCATGAAAATGCAATGGAAGAATTGATGGAATGGTTTTTCTAAGGGATATTTTTTGAATTTTAATTGAAAATATGAAGATCAATTTGGATAGATTAGCAGAATAGGAAAATAGCAGAAGGGAGAATTGCATGAAATATTATCTTGCAGTGGATATCGGGGCTTCCAGCGGAAGACTGATCCTGGGACACCGGGAAGAGGGAAAAATGATTCTGGAAGAAGTACACCGTTTCGGAAACGGAATGGAAATGCAAAACGGGCATCTTACCTGGGATGTGGATCAGCTGTTTGCTGAGATTATTACCGGAATGAAAAAATGTGCGGAACTCGGAAAATTTCCGGAGAGTATCGGCGTAGACACCTGGGCGGTAGATTTTGTGCTTCTGGATGCACAGGATCAGCGGATTGGTGATGCAGTCGGATACCGTGATCACAGAACACAGGGGATGGATCAGAAAGTTTATGAAGTGATCGGTGAGGAGAAACTTTATCTGCGCACCGGCATTCAGAAGCAGCCATTCAATACGATTTATCAGCTGATGGCTGTAAAAGAGCAGACACCGGAACAGATGGAGCAGGCAGAAACGCTTCTGATGATACCGGATTATCTGCATTTCCTGCTGAGTGGACAGAAAGTGACGGAATATACCAACGCTTCCACCACACAGCTTTTGGATCCGCAGACAAAGGACTGGGACTGGGATCTCATTGATCGGTTGGGCTATAAGAGAGAACTGTTCCGGAAAATTTGTCTTCCGGGTACAAATCTTGGAAGTCTGACACCGGGGATCGCCGCAGAGGTTGGATTTAACTGTGCGGTAGTCGTTCCGGCAACACATGATACAGGAGCAGCAGTTATGGCTGTCCCGGCAGCAGATGATCAAGTGCTGTATATCAGTTCCGGCACATGGTCTCTGATGGGAACCGAAGTGAAAGAGGCTATCTGTACCGCAGAGAGCCAGAGGTACAATTTTACCAATGAGGGTGGATATGATTACCGGTTCCGTTATCTGAAAAATATTATGGGAATGTGGATGATCAATTCCGCACGAAAAGAGCTGGCACCGGATATGAGCTTTTCTGACATTTGCGAAGGTGCGGCAAAGCAGAGCATTTCTTCCATCGTAGATGCGAACTCTGACTGCTTCCTTGCACCGGAGAGCATGACGAAGGAAGTACAGAACGCCTGCGCTGAGAGTGGTCAACAGGTTCCGAAGGGCATCTGGGAAACAGCGGCAGTGATTTACAACAGTCTGGCAGAATGTTATGCGCAGACAGCTCATGAAGTTGAAAAAATGACAGGTGTATCGTATGACTGCATCTATATCATTGGCGGAGGAGCAAATGCGGATTATCTGAACCGGCTGACTGCAAAAGCATGTCAGAAAAAAGTCTGTGCGGGACCGATCGAGGCAACCGCTATCGGAAATATTTCCGCGCAGATGATCGCTGCCGGTGAACTGGAAAATTTAAAAACTGCGAGAGAATGTATTTATCATTCTTTTGACATCGCTGAATATGAAGCATAGAGCAGATATCAATCTGTTTTTATAGAAGAGAAATAAGAAATATGGAAACAATAAATATACTACGAAGTATGGAGAGGAGTCATATGTTAGTAGAAACAAAGGCAAAAATTGGTGTTTTTTCTATCGCACTGGGCGCATATCTGCCACAGTTCCCGTCTCTGGTGCCGGAATTTGAGCAGCAGTATGAAGCGTTCAAAAAGACAATTCCGGACACGGTAGAAATTGTGGACGGAGGAATTGTTACAACAAAAGAGTTATCTATGGCAGCAGGTGATAAATTCCGTGCGGCAGATGTAGATTTGGTTATTTTACAGCTGCTTACTTACGCAACAAGTTATAACATGCTTCCAGCGATCCGTGATCTGAACGTGCCGGTGGTTCTGGTAAATGTACAGAAGAAAAAAGCGCCGGATTATGAACATACAGATACAGCTACCTGGCTGGGCGAATTATATGCATGTGGTGCAGTTGGTGAGATGGTAGCAGATCTGGAGCGTGCCGGAAAGAGACATGCTGTTATTACAGGCGTGGTAGAAGGCGGCGATGCATATGTGGCACAGGAGATTGATGAGTGGTGTCGTGCAGCGCAGGTAAGAAGAAGATTCCGTTATACCAATATTGCACAGATCGGCAGACCGTATCCGGGCATGATGGATCTCTACATTGATGAGACCAATCTTTACAACCGTATGGGTCTGTATACCAAGCAGTTTGACTGGGAGAAAATGTGGGCCATCGCAGATCATATCACTGATGAGGCAGCCATCCGTGCAAAAGCAGAAGAAATTCTTGATACTTTTGATATCGAAGGCGGAGCCACTGTCGAGACTGTCTGGGATATGGCAAGATACGTGGTTGCTTTCGAAGAATGGGTAAAAACAGAAGACATTGCACTTGTAGCATCCCATTATGATGGATTTGCACAAGGTATTGCAGGAAAATTGGACAGTATGCTGATTCCGGCATTTTCCATGCTGATCAAACAGGGTACCGCCTGTGCCGTAGAAGGAGATATGAAAGTAGCTATGGCCATGAGCATCCTGAAAACAATTTCCGGAACCGGTCAGCTCTCTGAGATGTACTCCATCGATTTCAACAAAGACATCTGCATTATCGGACATTCCGGATCCGGCGATGCGGATATTTCACAGGCACGCAAACCGTCGATGAAGATTGTTGATGTCTTTCATGGAAAAACAGGCGGCGGTTATCTGACCCAGTTCTATCCGCCGACAGGAGATGTGACTTACCTCGGAATCACACAGGATAAAGACGGACATTTCAAATTTGTTGTGGCAGAAGGCGTAAACGAGGACGGACCGATCTTTACTTTCGGTGATACCAATATGAGAACCAGATTTTCCATCGGTGCAAGAGAATTTTGCAACAGATGGAGCGAGGCAGGTCCGACTCATCATATGGCAGCAGCAGTGGGAAGACATATTGATACGATTCTGAAAGTTGCAAAAATATTGAATGTACCTGTTGATATCATTTGCAGATAACAGAGATACACAGAAAAATATGTCATGCATTGCATGATGTGCATCTCGCAGCAAGAATGGAGAGGGCATTCTTGAATGAAATAAACAAGGATAGCAATAGATAAAAAAAGAAGTGGCTGTGTGTGCAGCAGATTGGAGAAATTATGAAATTTTTAGATGCAGAATTTGTACAGGGATTTATCAGAATGGCAGATGACGGCTGGAATCAGGGTTGGCATGAGAGAAACGGCGGAAACCTTTCCTACCGTGTGAAACCGGAAGAAGTAGAGAATGTAAAAGAAAACTTTGAAGCAAAAGAGTGGCAGCCGATCGGCACAAGCGTACCAAACCTCGCAGGCGAGTATTTTCTTGTAACCGGCAGTGGAAAATATTTCCGTAACGTCAGCATCAAACCGGAAGACAGCATCTGCATGATCGAACTGGATGAAAAAGGTGAGAATTACCGCATCGTCTGGGGACTTGTAAACGGCGGCAGACCGACTTCTGAGCTTCCAAGCCATCTGATGAACCTGGAAGTAAAGAAACTGCAGGATGAGAGATATCGTGTGGTATATCATGCACATACAACAAATATTATTGCTCTGACATTCGTGCTTCCGTTAGAGGATCGTGTATTTACAAGAGAGTTGTGGGAAATGGCTACCGAGTGTCCGGTTGTATTCCCGGATGGTATCGGTGTCGTTCCGTGGATGGTTCCGGGCGGAAGAGAAATCGCCGTTGCCACAAGTGAATTAATGAAAAAATATGATCTGGCGATCTGGGCACATCATGGAATGTTTGCAGCAGGATTTGATTTTGACCTGACATTCGGACTGATGCACACAGCAGAGAAATCAGCAGAAATCCTGGTGAAAATGTTATCCATGAGACCGGATAAGCTTCAGACTATCACACCGGATGATTTCCGCCATCTTGCAAAAGATTTTAACGTAACGCTTCCGGAAGAATTCTTATACGAGAAATAAGATACTTATAAAAAACTGGTTTGGAATCAGAAAACGTGTTGGAAAAATGCCTATAAAAATGGCAATTATTTTAGAAAGAGAAAGGATGAGAAACACTATGGCAAACCGAATCAACTTGAACCAGACATCTTATCATGGAGCAGGAGCAATCGAAGAGATTGCAAATGAAGCAAAAGCACATGGATTTAACAAGGCATTTGTCTGCTCAGATCCGGATCTTATCAAATTTCATGTAACAAGCAAAGTTACTGATATTCTTGATAAAAATGGTCTGGAATATGAGGTATACTCAGATATTAAACCAAATCCGACCATCGAAAATGTACAGCATGGTGTTCAGGCGTTTAAAAATTCCGGCGCAGATTATCTGATCGCAATTGGAGGCGGTTCTTCTATGGATACTTCCAAAGCGATCGGCATTATTATCGCAAATCCGGAATTTGAGGATGTGAGAAGTCTCGAAGGTGTGGCACCGACAAAGAACCCTTGTGTACCGATCATCGCAGTTCCGACGACAGCAGGTACAGCGGCGGAGGTTACGATCAATTACGTTATCACAGACGTAGAGAGAAAACGTAAATTTGTATGCGTAGATCCGCATGATATGCCGATCATTGCGATTATCGATCCGGAAATGATGTCTTCCATGCCAAAAGGACTGACTGCATCTACCGGTATGGATGCATTGACACATGCAATTGAGGGATATACGACAAAAGCTGCATGGGAAATGACAGATATGTTCCATCTGAAAGCTATTGAACTGATTTCCAAATCTCTTCGCGGAGCCGTTGATAATACAAAAGAGGGACGTGAAGGAATGGCCCTCGGTCAGTATATTGCCGGTATGGGATTTTCCAATGTAGGACTTGGAATCGCACATTCCATGGCTCATACACTTGGCGCTGTTTATGACACACCGCACGGTGTAGCATGTGCAATGATGCTTCCGATCGTTATGGAGTATAACCAGGAGTGCACCGGTGAAAAATATCGTGAAATTGCAAGAGCAATGGGTGTACAGAGTGTAGATGCAATGTCTCAGGAAGAGTACAGAAAAGCAGCTATTGAGGCGGTTAAGAAACTTTCTGCTGATGTTGGAATCCCGACAAAACTGGATGCGATCAAAGAAGAAAATCTTCAGTTCTTAGCTGAATCTGCTCATGCAGATGCATGTGCACCGGGCAATCCGAAAGATGCAAGTGTAGAAGATCTGAAAGAACTTTTCCGCAAGATCATGTAATTTACAAACATCTTTTCTTACTTAGTGCGAAAAGATACACATTGTAAATAGCGGGCACAGATTATTTTTTCTTGAGAAGCGATTGTTAGCTCGAAAGACAAAATAATCTGTGCCCGCTTTCATAAATTTCCGTAATATAAAAGATGCACCACATGAAAGAGCCCCGATTTGGTTAGGATCGGGGCTCTTTCTTTGCTTTGTATATTGTAAAATAGAGGGAAAATGTTAAAAAAGTTTTATCGAATAATCAATCAAAAAACAAGATAAAATAATTATTTTTTGATGATTCGTGTTCCTGTTGTACCGTTTACACCGTCTTTTGCTTTCTGTAAAAGGGTGATGAGGGCGGTACGTCCCTCGCCTGATTCGGCAAATTCTACAGCTGCCTGTACTTTCGGAAGCATGGAACCTGGAGCAAAATGTCCTTCTTCCATGTACTGTTTTGCCTCTTCGACAGAGATGTCATTGAGCCATGTCTCTTCCGGAGTACCGAAGCGGAGTGCTACTTTCTCAACTGCAGTCAGAATGATCAGGAAATCTGCATTTAACTGCTGTGCAAGGAGACAGCTTGCAAAGTCTTTGTCGATAACTGCTCCAACACCTTTTAAATGGTTTCCGCGGCGGATTACAGGAATACCACCGCCACCGCTGGCGATGACGACTTCGCCTGCTTCTAAGAGATCTTTGTGTCGATTTCAATGATTTCTGCCGGTTTCGGAGAAGCAACGACACGACGATAGCCGCGTCCTGCATCTTCCATGACCTGAATACCGCTGCTGGCTACAGCAGCATCGGCTTCTTCTTTGGTCATAAACTGACCGATTGGTTTGGTTGGATGCTCGAATGCAGGATCATTTTCGTCCACACGAACCTGTGTGATCACGGTGGCAACATTTTTCTTGATGCCGCGGTTTAATAATTCCTCTTTTAATGCATTCTGAAGATCGTAACCAATATATGCCTGACTCATGGCAACACAGACGGAGAGCGGTGTGATTGCCGGATGAGAAAGTTCTGTTTTGGAATATGCTGCCATTGCATTGTTGATCATTTCGATCTGGATGCGGGAGATTTTCATACCGCAGATGATTTTTATACAGGAACAAAAGCTGCGATAGCAGGAGGAACCACATCAATCCTTGATTTTACCACGCAGGAAAAAGGGCAGACCTTAACCGAAGTACTGGATGTCTGGCACAAAATGGCAGATGGAAAAAGCTCCTGTGATTACGGTTTTCATATGTCGATCACAGACTGGAATGATGAGGCAAAAAAGGAAATCAAAGAAATGACCCGTCAGGGGGTCACTTCTTATAAATTATATATGGCGTATGATAATCTCAGAGTAAATGACAAAGAATTATTTGAGATTTTGTCAGCAATCGAGGAAGAACACGGCATCGCAGGTGTCCATTGTGAAAACGGTGACATCATCAAGGCGGTGACAGAAAAACTCAAAGCAGAGGAACGCCACAGCATACGCCTGCATCCGAAGAGCCGTCCGGCAGAGGCGGAAGCCGAGGCCGTCAACCGGTTGCTGACGATTGCAAAACTGGCAGGTACACCAGTGAATATCGTACATTTAAGTTCCAGACAGGGATTGAAAGTAGTTCAGAGAGCCAGAAAAGAAGGTCAGCAGGTATTTGTAGAGACCTGTCCGCAGTATCTGATACTGGATGAGAAAGAATACAACCGTCCGGGATTTTCAGGAGCTGCTTTCGTATGTGCACCGCCGCTTCGAAAAAAAGAAGACCGGGAGGCACTCTGGGAAGCTGTTGCAAAGGGCGAAGTTGATATGCTTGGCACTGACCACTGCAGTTTCAATATGAAAGATCAGAAGACGCGTGGTAAAGATGATTTTACCAGAATTCCGGACGGCTTAAGAGGATGCCCGGTGGCAGAGTATGGCAAGGTTCATACCGAGTAAAAAGGAAAATACATTCACAGAACAGCGCGTCAGCTGTAACAAACGGATACTGAAAATCTGTATTCAAAAGTTTGCTTGTAAAGCAGTAATGTACTGCATTATAATAAAAAAGATGAAATAGTTTATTTCACAATTTAAAAAGAAAGAAGGATATGATTATGAAACAGTCAATCAACGTAAACGGAGCACCGGCAGCAGTAGGTCCATATGTACATGCTGTAAAAACAGGAAACATGATCTTCATCTCCGGTCAGTTAGGGTTAAATCCGGCAGACGGTACACTTCCGGGAGGTATTGAGGCACAGACAATTCAGAGTCTTGAGAATGTGAAAACAATTCTGGAAGGCACAGGATCTGATTTTGATCACGTTGTAAAAACAACAATCTTTTTAGCTGACATCGCTGATTTTGGTAAAGTAAATGAGATCTATGCAAAATATTTTGCAAATGAAGTACCGGCCCGCTCCTGCGTAGAGGTAGCAAACCTCCCGAAAGCAGCTCTGGTAGAGATTGAAGCAATTGCTGTTGAAAAGTAAGAAATACAGGAATGTATACAAGGACGACGGGTTAAACCAAAATAAGTTTTAGCTAATTCTTGACACTGCCTGTAAGAAAAAATAAAATAAAAACCGAATGTTAGGGTAATCTTATAGGCAGGAGGCAAGAATTTGAAAACAGAAACATTACATGTTACAGAAACAGAAGAAAGGATTCTGAATGCGGCACTGAAAGTTGTAAATGATGTTACGATCAGTGGAACCAGAATGCATCTGATTGCAGAAAAGGCAGACATGGTCCAGTCAAATGTTCACTATTATTATAAAACAAAGCAGGAACTGTTAAAGGGGCTGCAGGAGTGGATTTTAGAAGAATGCTACGATATGCAGCAAGTGAGCAAGAAATCAAGCAAAGATACACTGGAAGATCAGTTACATATTTTCTTTCAGCAGAAAAAAACACTGCTGACAAAGAAGAAAGAATATGATTTTGCAGAAATTGATTTTCTTGTTCAGACAAGGATTGACGCAGATATCAGAGCACGTTTTCAGGAAGCATATGCGGTTTGGAGAGATAATATCCGGGAGATCATTATTCGTTTTTGCCCGAATATGGATGAGACAGACAAAGAACTGATTCCGTACATGGCAGTATCGTTGCTTGAGGGGGCTTCGATCCAGGTGCTGGTGGATGGAAAAGGTTTTGACGCAGATAGTTATTTTGCATATGCAGAAGAAATGGTGCTTGAGCAGATCAGAATTGCAATGGAGAAAAAAGAAGGGTAATGTTAATCCGATTTTTACAGGAACTTTACTATGGTGATACGAAAAGCTTTTCTGTACACTTCTATTTGATTGAATAATCAGTCAAAACTATGCCTTACTATATCATATCTGTCGCTGTACCGGATATAAAAAAGTCATGGATGCGGTAGAGTTGGCCGCAAAAATCAAGCGGGAAGGAAAAGGAATCCCGAAAAAAGAAAACTTTTTATTAGCAGTGCTAACGAATACCATAAATACAATTCATAAGTGGAGCGGTTGTAAAACGTAAATTGTCTGCGTTATAATATCTGAGAAAAAAATGGAATGTGAACGCAGGTCGCAAAGCGACTGCGTTCATGAGCAAGTAGCGAAAGCGGATTGCGAATGTCCGCTTTATCCGTAACATAAAAGATGGAGGATTTTAGTACATGAAAAAGACAAAAGGAACAAATGCGTCTATTTTCGAGTTAAATGGTATTCCGCAGTTAAGCAAAGCACTTCCGCTGGCTTTGCAGCATGTGGTGGCTATGATCGTTGGATGCGTGACCCCGGCTATTATTGTGGCAGGAGTGGCAGAATTAGAGGGTACAAACCGTGTCATGCTGATTCAGTCGGCACTGGTAGTTTCTGCACTTTCCACATTTTTACAGCTGTTCCCAATCGGATCTAAAAAGGGATTCCGCCTAGGGGCCGGATTACCGGTCATCATGGGAACCAGTTTTGCATATGTGGCAAGTATGCAGGCTATTGCGGCAGATGTAGGCATTGCAGCGATATTCGGAGCACAGATCATCGGCGGTATCATCGCGATGATCATCGGATTTTTTATTGATAAAATCCGCAAGGTGTTTCCGCCGCTGGTAACAGGAACTGTTGTATTTACCATCGGACTTTCTTTATATCCGACTGCTGTCAACTATATGGCAGGCGGTGCATCCAGTGCAAATTACGGACATTGGACCAACTGGCTGGTAGCAATTATCACACTGGCTATCGTTACATTTTTGAATCATTTTACCAAAGGATTTGTAAAACTTGCGTCTATTCTGATCGGTATCATCTGCGGTTATATCATTGCAGCATGTTTTGGTATGGTAGATCTGACTGCAGTGGCACAGGCAAGCGTTTTTCAGATGCCGCAGATCATGCATTTTGGTATTCAGTTTGATCCGTCCTCCTGCATTGCCATTGGATTATTATTTGCCATCAATGCGATTCAGGCCATCGGCGATTTTACGGCAACAACAACCGGTGGTATGGACCGTGAGCCGACAGATAAAGAATTAAAGGGTGCTATCGTTGGATATGGATGCACCAATATCATTGGAGCTTTCCTGGGTGGTCTTCCGACGGCTTCCTATAGTCAGAATGTAGGTATCGTTACAACTACAAAGGTTATCAACCGTTCTGTTCTGGGAATGTCTGCAGGTATTCTGTTGATTGCCGGTCTGGTGCCGAAGTTTTCCGCGTTGCTGACAACAATTCCGCAGTGTGTCCTTGGTGGAGCGACTATTTCTGTGTTTGCATCTATCGCAATGACAGGTATCAAGCTGATCACAAGTCAGCCGATGAGTTATCGTAATACCTCTATCGTGGGATTGTCTGTGGCACTTGGTGTTGGTGTGACCCAGGCTTCTGCATCCCTCGGAATGTTTCCGGCATGGGTGACAACCGTATTTGGTAAGACACCGGTTGTTATTGCAACCGTAACTGCAGTATTTTTGAATCTGGTGCTGCCGAAAGAGAAAAAAACGGAAAAATAAATGCCTGACGGAATGTCAGACTAATAAGAAGGAGTTCTCGCAGATTGGCGAGGACTCCTTTTTATGATAAAATATATTCCGTATAATCAAGATTTGGGGT
>UMJU01065058.1_pt1 | contig 25483 bp, 24 predicted proteins | sample 1966161 | NCBI WGS metagenome assembly UMJU01 (sample SAMEA4836156, study PRJEB28245) | human gut metagenome | biome: gut microbiome; material: fecal sample | place: Denmark | collected 2008 | reverse complement strand
ACCGGGCGAACGTAGTTATTGTTGTTCTTATTGTTGTTGTTGTTCAAACCGTAACTGTTGTTAAGGTTCGATTGCCACGCGTTGTTGCTGCTATACTCCGACGAAGACCACGCCGAAAGACTTTAACTGCCGTTTTTTGCTTAACAACCCAGCGGCTGTCGGCAGTCCTTTTTTAATAAAAATCCGCTCTCTCGCCCCAACCTTGGTTTGAGCGATTCCCGCATAATTAAAACATTTCCGATTTCCACCAAAAAAGCTGGCACCGGGCGAACGTAACCATTGTTTGCGTTATTCTTATTGCCATTGTTGTTCACGCCGTAACTGTTGTTAAGGTTAGAGTACCACGCGTTGTTGCTCGATTTCTCCGACGAAGACCACGCCGAAAGATTTTTACTGCCGTTTTGTCTTAACGGCCCGGCGGCCGTCGGCAGTCCTTTTTTGATAAAAATCCGCACTCTCGTCCAAACCTTGGTTTGGCCGATTCCCGCATAATAAACACAATAATCTTCTGCAAAAAATCTTTTTAGCCGGCTTTGCCGAGTGAAGCTGCGGCACGGCTCTTGTTTTTCCAGGCCGTAATCTGCCGGCCGATCGCATCTGTCAGCAGCGCCAGCTCGGCAACTTTCTTAATCGGCAGCAGCCGCAGGTCGCCGCACATCCTGATCTCAATCTTCAGCAGTTCAAAATCGTCCAGAAACTCCTCCAGCGGCTGATGCTTTTCCACTGCCCGGTTGGCTCGGTACAAACTGCGAAACAGGTTCAAAACGTCACGCTTCATATCCTGCCCCAGACAATATTTGTATTCGTGCGAAAACTTGTTGGTCGCCTTATATATTTCCAACAGCAGATTATAACTGTCCCGATAAACCGGCAATTCATTATATAAAACCATAAGCCTTCCTCTTCTATTTGAAAGTGCATAAATTAATTTTTAGCACCTTGAATGGAGTATATAGCCTTATATATACGCCCGTACAAAAGATGTCAATATAAAAAAATTTCAACTGTTTCTGGTGTGCATTTCTTATTTGGCAACATCTTCAGACTTGTCATCTTCCACCCTCTCGGCTCCCTTTTTATTGGACGCCACTCTTCTTTGTCATCCTCGGGCTTGTCCCGGGGATCTCTGGATATTCGGCTCAAGGCCGAATATGACGTAAGAAAAATAAGTCCAGCAATGACAGAAGGCCGTTTTTTTTGCGCCTGCGGCGCGATTCTCTTTTCTGCCGATTCCTTTTTCGGAATCAAAAATTTCCGCTCCTGCGGAGCGGAAATTCGGCATTTGCGCCTGCGGCGCAAATCGATTCTTTTTTTAAAGCGAGCCCCGCAAGCGGGGCTGCGCTAAAAAGATAAAGGGTTAAAATTAAAAAGCTAGCACCGGGCGAACGTAGTAACCGTTGCCCTTATTGGTGCCGTACAAACCGTAACTGTAGTTAAGGTACGAAGGCCACGCGTTGCCGCTGCTATACTCCGACGAAGACCAGTTACAACAGCTCGGATAGGAAACACCTCCTACTTTCGAAATCGCATCCTGAATAGTACCTTGGTTATTATAGATGTTAGTCATAATACCGGCCGCCGGCAAACACCATTTGCCCTTGGTTGCCTCTGTCGGCGCATATTTCCTTGCCGCCCAGGCGGCCGGGTAAGTGCTGGCATTGCCCTGTGCAACAATCTTATCCGTATTGCCACAGCTGTCATAATCTGTTGATGCAGATGACTGCGAAGTGAAGTTCGGCAAACTTGAAATATCAACATATTCCGTCGACCATTTCATGGTCGTTGAGTTGCTGCTGGTTTTATTACCGTTCGTATCAATCGGCCATGGTGCCATAATCTGGCCGCCAATGCCGTTATCACTGACATGTACCACAATGCCCAGAACCGTTTTGCTGGTTGTATAAGCGGCCGGTGCCGAACAGGTGCCGTCGCTGTAATAAATCCAGCCGATTGCGCATGAAGCGCGGTCAGCCACGCAGCTGCCGCTGCTGCTGTCCCAATGCGTACCCGTCGCGCAGTTACACATGCTGTACTTGTCGCCGCATTTGGCTGAGCTTGGGCTTTCGTTAGTTCCTGTACAGGTGTATATGTAAGAGGCGTCACAGGGGCAGTACCAAGCCTCGCCAAATGGGCATTTTATGCCCTTTCCCGAGTCGCAGCTGCTCTGCTTATATCCCAAAGTGCTGCAATCCTTGGTCGCCACACATTGCGCCCAGGCTTCCGTACCGAAAAAAAGCCCGCAACATACTGTACTTAATAAAATATACTGATTTCTCATCGCCTTTCTCCCCTGAATTAGTTCCTCTTGCAACCCCTCACAAAACCTCTGTCTGCCCTGTTCCCTCTTCCGCCATGCCCAAGCCTCTTTTTCCTCCTGTCATGTTCGGGCTCTTTTTTCTCTCCTGTCATCCTCAAACAAGCATAGCGCGTTCCGGGGATCTCTGGATTGCCGGATCAAGTCCGGCAATGACAGGAAAGAGGTCGAGAATGACAATAGGAAAAGAAAACCCTACAATCAAAAACACAATAATACTCAGCCTCACATACAGAACTTATAAGTCGTGTCAAACGGACACAAAACCGCATCGCCGGTGCAGGTCTGCTGCCGGTATCCCATCTGCGTGCAGGTCGAAGTGCCATACTCGCTGTACACCGTGCACATGTCCGTATAACCGCTGCTACAGCCGTTGTCGCAGTATTTGCCCGAACATTCCTCATACTCGCAGTCATGATTCTCCGGACAGCTTGCCAGCGTGCAACGGTTTTCGCAGCAGGTTTTGCAAACCGCATACTTCGTTACCGAACCGCTTTTGCAGGTTGCCGTGCCGATTTCGCCGCCGCATTCGCAACTATAATAACCCACGCAGGGATTGTTTTTGCGTTTGTATTTGGTCGTATTGCAGCTCAGGCAGAAACCGTCGGTCACATAACCGTCCGCCGTCGCCTGTTCATAGGTATAAGTATAACCGTCACAGGGATTGCACTTGCATTTTTTGTAAGAACTGTCGTACGGACAGCTCTGCGCGCTGTCCAGAACATAACCGTCGCCGCAGGAGTCGACATAGCCGGCATCTTTGCAGGCTCTGACCTTGTCTTCGCTGCACTTGGCATAATATTTGTCATTATACGGACAAGGCGCGCCCGACACATAGGTCGGCGGCTCGCAGGAAGTTATCGTATAACCTTCGTTTTTGCACTGGTTGGCCGTGTCTATGGTAAAATCTTCGCCACCGCCGCCGTATCCGGCCTCCGTGTCACAGTTGCCGAAACCCAGAAAGCACACCGCGGCCAACCGCGGCCCTTCGTTCCGCGAAAGAAGCCCGGCCTCCAGGTCAACCCGGTCAAAACGGCCTAAATTTAAGGAGTTTTCTTCAAATGCGAAAGCAGGTGCCGTCAATAAAAGTACCGTCAATAAAGAAATTCTTGCTTTGTTTCTCATCGTCCCCCGCCTTTCACATAAAAATTTACAAAAAGGGGCGCCCGAATAGGTGTGGTGTGTGTGTATATTGTGTCTCGTTTTGAGCCGGACGCCCCTTCTTTAAGTAAGTCCGATTCACAAAAAACGTACAAATTTCATAAGCCGGACTTATTAAATTCATAATATATTAGTAATTTAGTCGAGTCAAGGTAAAAAATTACAAGTTTATAGTATATATAGATTCACAATAAAATAGGAATATACCTTATTATATATTTTGAGTTACCAAAACAACGGGAATATCCTATATGAATGATAATGACTTTGCCACAAATCTGGGAAACCGTATCCGCGAACTTAGAAAGAATAAGGGCGTAAGCCAGCTCGAACTGGCTTATGACATGGATATGTCCATGAATACCATCTCGGGTATCGAACTTGGCAAAATCTCCCCGAAAATTGACACGCTCAAAAAAATCGCCCAGAAACTCGACATTGACATATCCGAACTTTTCGACTTCAGCGAACACGCCCCCAAAGACAAGGTCATCCGCAAAAAAGTCGAGGAAATTACCCGCAAACTGCTACCGCAGGACAAGGAATTTCTGGACCTCGTCTCCAGCAACATCGACATTCTCATAAAAATCCGCGAATTAAACTAAGCAGCCCCTTCGCCTTGCACTTCTCTCCGCTTCTTTTACACACCCCGGGCTTGTTTTTTCTCCCGCCGTGTTCGTACTTTCTCTTCCGCCTGTCATTGCCGGTTCGCCTCTTCTTATTGTCATTCCCCGCTTTTTTTCTCTTTCGTCATTCCCCGGCTTGACCGGGGAATCTGTAAGGGAGATGTCCGGCTCAAGGCCGAACATGACAGAAAGAGAAAAGAGGCCGAACATGACAAAGAAAATACAAGGCACGGCCTCACGATATGCACGCAGAAAGCATCGCGCTTCAACAAAGGTTCCCGCCGCAGCCAGTGCCGCGGTCAAGCTGGCTACAGCTTGCGCGCTTCAACAAAGGCTCGCGCCGCAGCCAGCGAGCGCTCAAGGGCGTCCCCTTGTCAAGCTGGCTACAGCTTGCGTTATACGAGTTTTTTCAAAAACCTCGGAGAACGAGGGAAATAATAAGGATTTAGGGAAAATAAAGCGGAGCGTACACAGAAGTACGTGAGCATTTATTTTACCCGCTAATCCTGTATTAGTTCCCCGTTATACGAGGTTTTTACTTTATGGAAGCGTCTAAAGGATTAAACCGCAACAACATCGTGTTCCAGAGATCGTATTTTTCGGGATATTTCTCGGCAAAAATGGAATAAACCGGTTCGCAAATATAAACCGCACGCCGCGCGGAATCGGCAACTGAACGGAAATAGCGGTCGCTGTTGTAACGTCCGGTATCCAAAATCTTAACCTCGCGCACCGAACCGTCCCGATTCAGATAAGCCCTGATTTCAATAATCATGTCCTGAATGCCCATGGCGCCCGGATCCAAGTTCCAACAGGCACGCAGACGCCCGGCAATTGCGTCGGTTTCGGAAATCGACAGCTCGCTGAAATAAGAACCGCCGGTACCGCCCTCAATGCCCATGTTGTTAACCTCGGCGTCTTCCTTAATCGTTGCCGTCTGGTCTTTTTCGCCCTCTTTTTCCAGAGCGTCCACGGAGGCCAGCAGGCTCTTCAGCGGATTGGCCAGTTTGGGTTCTTCCTTCTTGGGCTGAGGTTTCGGCTTTTCGGGCACGGCCGGTTTCTTAACCGGTTTCGGCACCGGTTTGGGAGCCGGTTTCTTAACCGGCGCTTTCGGCTTTTTGGGCTGCGGCGCAACCAGAAAATCCTGCTTCGGCTTTTCAACGCGTTCCTGCTTGGCCGGCGGCGTTTCTTCCGCGTCTTTCTGCGGCTCGCTCTTCACTTCCGGCCGTTTGTCAGGCTCGTCTTTGGTATAGTTCTTTTCAATCTTGCGCTTGATTTTGCTTGCCTGTTTTTCTTCCGGGCCGCGCTTGGCTTTCGGCGGCAGATTGGTCATTTCCGAAATTTTCACGTTGTTCAAATCCACGATAATCGGCACCTGTTCAATCGTCATGTTCCGGCGCCAAAAAACCGGAACGTCGACCAGAAACAGTATCAGGACAACCAGATGCAAAGCTACGGATTTGTACAGGGCATTTTTCATCAGCGGTTATTTCTTTTTCCCCAGAGGTTTGGCTTCGGTTTTCAGGCCGACCTTGTCAAAGCCGGCTTCTTTCAGCAGCGCCATCAGGCCGATAACCCGGCCGTATTCGGCACCCGCATCGCCGGAAATGGTTACCGAAAGCTCGGTATTGGTATCGCGGATAGCCCTAAGCTTGCCGACGATTTCCTCCGCCGGAACTTCCGTCTGGCCGATGTAATAATAACCGTCCTTGTCAACGCTGATGTTAACCGAAGTTTCTTCGCCATTCAGCGCTTTGCCGCCGACTTTCGGCAAATCGAGCGCAATGCCCGAAGTCATCAGCGGCGCCGCGACCATAAACACCACCAGCAACACCATCATCACGTCCATCAGGTTGGTCATGTTGATATCGGCGTTGCGGCGGTAAACCCTCGGCGAACGGCGCGTCTGCTGCGGCATGATAAACATAACTATTCTCCCGCCATGTCGGCCTTGATGGCCGTGTCGTCAATCTCACGCGACAAAATGCTCGAAAATTCGGCCTGGAAGTTTTCCAGCCGTTTTGCATAGCGGTCAATGTCCGACGAAATTTTATTATAGGCAACAACGGCCGGAATAGCCGCAATCAGGCCAAACGCCGTCGTAAACAGCGCCTCGGCGATGCCCGGCGCCATTGCCGACAGCGAATTGCTCTGCGTGGCGGCAATAGCGTTAAAGCTGTTGATAATGCCCCAAACCGTGCCAAACAGGCCAACCAGCGGCGCCACCGAACCGGTTGACGCCAAAAATCCCATTCTGGTATCCAGCTCGTCTAATTCCTTATCCATTGATACCATCATCGCCTTTTCAATACGCTGTTGCAGCGAAACCCCACGCAGGCCGCGGTCGGTTTTCGACTTCATGATGTTGGTGCGTTTCCACTCTTTCATCGCCGCCACAAACATCGCCGACATCGGGTCGCGCGGACGGTTGCCGATGGAATCGTACAGACGGTCGAGCGAACCGCCGGACCAGAAAGTTTCTTCAAATTTTTTGGAAAGCTGCTTGACCTGGCGCAGCGTGCCGAATTTTTCGATGATAATCGCCCAGGACCAGACCGACGCGGCAATCAGGCCGATCATCACCACCTTGGTAACCATATCCGAAGCCCAAACCAAGTCCCACATTGACATCTGGCTGGCCGTGTTTACAACATCCGTTAAAGTTTGCGTTTCCATTTATCTTATCCATAATTAAAAAGTTGCCTGATTCTTGCAGGCAACTTAACACAAAATATTAAAAATTCAATTAACTAAATCGGCTTTTTCAGAGTTTTTCAATCGCCGCAGCCAGCTCCTGCGGAATGCGCACCGGCCGCTTTTTGTTCAGGCTCAGATAAACCACTTTAACCTCAAGTTCGGTCAGCAGTTTTTCGCCGCGCCAGATCTGCTGGAACATCACTGCCGAAGCGCCGCCAAACTCCTTTACCTCGCAGGTAACGGTCAAAGCATCGTCCAAAACCGCGGGCGCCTTATAGTCAACGTCAATATGCCGCACCGCAAAGCCAAACTTGTCTTCGTTTTCCAGCGCGTCCTGCTGGCTGCAGCCCAGCGCCCGGATATATTCCGTCCGCGCCCGCTCGGCAAAACGCAGATAGTTTGCATAATAAACGATTCCACCGGCATCGGTGTCTTCATAATAAACCCGCACCGGAAAAGCGAAAACCGACCCGTAAAATTTGCCCTGAGGCGGCAGTACTTCGTCAAACATCAGTCCTTATCTCCCAAATCGTCAAACAGGTCGTTCTGCGCAAAGCGCATGTTTTTTCTGAGCTTGGCAATGCCCAGATATTCGCAGCCCAAGTCCGAAATCACGCGGCCGCGCGGCGTGCGCTGCAAAAAGCCGAGTTTAAGCAGAAACGGTTCCACCACTTCCTCAATCGTATCGCGTTCTTCGGACAGCGCCGCAGCCAGCGTATCAGCGCCGACCGGGCCGCCGCCGTAATTCGTCACGATACATTGCAGGTAACGGCGGTCGAAAGCGTCCAGCCCGTAATTGTCAACGTCCAGCCGGCGCAGCGCCTTATCGGCCATCTTGTTGTCAACCTCCCCTGCCTCGGCAACCGCACCGAAATCGCGCACGCGGCGCAGCAGGCGCCCGGCCACGCGCGGCGTGCCGCGCGAACGCTTGGCAATCTCCATCGCCCCTTCCTTCGACAACGGCATACCCAACAGGTTGGCGCCGCGGGTAACGATTTTTTCCAGCTCTTCCGGCGAATAAAAATCCAGCCGCAGCGGAATGCCGAAACGCTCGCGCAGCGGCGTCGAAAGCATGCCCGAACGCGTCGTCGCCCCCACCAGCGTAAACGGCTGCAAGTCAATCCGCACCGAACGCGCCGACGGCCCCTCGCCGATAATCAGATCCAGCTGAAAATCTTCCATTGCCGAATACAAAACTTCTTCAATCGCCGGATTCAGGCGGTGAATTTCATCAATAAACAAGACGTCGTTGCGCTCCAGATTGGTCAAAATCGCCGCCAGGTCACCCGATTTGGAAATCATCGGCGCCGAAGTCGCCCGGAAACCGACCCCGAGCTCTTTCGCCACAATCGACGCCAGCGTCGTTTTGCCCAGTCCCGGAGGACCGAACAGCAATACATGATCCAGCGCTTCGCCGCGTTTTTTGGCCGCTTCGATAAACACCTTCAGGTTTTCGCAGACCTGCTTCTGCCCGACAAAATCCGCCAGGCTGTTCGGCCGCAGGTTAATCGGCGCGTTCAAACCCTGTTCATCTTCGGGCTGTTTCTGGGGGCTGACCAGTCTTTCTTCCATAAGCATCAATCCTTAATTTCCGCTAAATTTCCTTATTGGCAAACTCTTTCAACGCCAGCCGGATAAGCGACGACACGTCCTCAGCCTGCCCCTCCGCCATCGCCTTGCTGACGGCACGATAGGCTTCCAGCCTTTGATAACCGAGATTGACCAGCGCCGAAATCGCGTCTTCCATCAGATTCGGGTCTTCGGCGCGCGCTTCCAGCCGGTCTTCGTAAGCGGCCGTTTCTTCATTTGCATCCATGTCCATTCCTTTCGCAAAATCGTTGGTTTCTGCGCTCATCGGAATTGTTACAATCTTGTCTTTAAGCTCGGTGACGATACGCGCCGCCAGTTTCGGCCCCACGCCGTTCGCCCGCGTAAACGAGGTTTTGTCCTGCGCCGCAATCGCCTGCGACAGCTGGCTCGGCGACAGCGCCGACAAAATGCTGAGGCAGACCTTGGCGCCGACGCCCTGAACCTTGGTAAGCGTCGCAAACCATTCTTTTTCCCAGGCGTCGTAGAAACCAAACAGCGAAATGCTGTCTTCGCGCACGACGGTCTCAATCCGAAGCGCAGCCTCCTGCCCGCGCGACAGCCTGCCGAGCGTCTTGGCCGAGGCAAACACCAGATATCCGACCCCGTTCACGTCGACAATACAGAAGTCTTCACCGATTGTATCAATAATTCCGCGCAGTTTCGCAATCATGTTTCCATCCTGAGTTAAAAAATTTACCTCAAGATTATACAAATATATAATTCTCTTCAAGTTTTATTTAAGACATAAGAACAAAAAAAGAACAAAAAAAAACGGTCAAATACCATAAAAGGTACTCAACCGTCTTCAATTTCCGTTAGCAAGAACGTTCTTGTTCCTGACAAACTGTTCCTTGGACTTTCTGTTCCGGCATACCATCTTTCAGGCTGTTAACAAACCTAATGGTAAAAACATTTCTGGCTTCATCCATAACCAACATTTCGCCTGCAGGAATATCGCCTTCTTCCTCAACAAACATCTCCAACATGACCATTTTTGACAAGAACTTAAAGCGATAAGTACATTTTCTTCCGGCCTGAAAAAACTTGGTTTTAGCCAATGCTTCGCAATATTGCCGAAAAGAAACATGTTCCTCTTTTAACCCCTTAAAATGTGAATAAACCACCCGCAAAACCATACTTCCGAAATCCACCGCCTCACCATAATTTGTGTTTTGACGCAAATCATCCTGAATTTCTGTAACATACGTGCAATGCCCATAAAGCCATAGCAATCGATACAAAATCCATTCCTGCATTTTGGGTGAAACAGCCAATATCTCAGCAACAGTCATATCTTCAGGAGATTTTGGCATTTTTACATTCATCTCTCTGGCAATAACTTCAGCCAGTCTCAGTTTAAAGCGAAAATTATTTTCACCGATAAACTCTGCTAACTTTTTTTCCATAAAAAACAAAATTATAATTACACAATAGATACTCAAAAACCTTTTATTCAAACCGGCGCAGATATTTTTGCCAATCCTCACACCCCAGCTCTCTGAAAAATTCTTCTAAAAACACAAACATTACCTTATGTCTGATTTCGGCTTCCCTTTTGCCGCTCTCCGTATACATCAGCCCTTTAAGCCGCAGAAGTTTTTCAAACATATGGTTAACCGCCGTCTCTTCGTTTTTGCCCTTGCTCTGATAAGCCTCCCGGCTCAGGTTTTCGCGCGGAAACATCTCCGGATCGAAAAATCTGCCGCTGCCCGCAACCGCATTAAACACGATTGTCCGCACAATGCCGACGGCGCCCATCGCGTCCAGCATGTCGGCATCCTGAACAATATGTCCGTTCTTGTCAAGTTTCTGCATACCGCTTAAATATTTGCTGTATCCCAGATTTGACACGATTTCCAAAACTGCGGCCGCAGTCTTACCGTCAGCGCCGCTCTCGTCCAGAATCCGGCGGGCATTTGTCAGCTTCGCGGCGTTCTCCGGTCCGAAAACCTTATAGTCGTCGCAGTCATGAAGCAGCGCCGCCAGTGCCACAATGTCTTCATCGCCGTTCTCCGTCCGGCACAAATGCAGTGCCGTCTTGCAAACCCGGACACTGTGTTCCCAGTCGTGCATCGATTTCTCGTTTCCGAGCAGTTCCCGAACTGCCGCAGCAGCCTTTTCCCTGACACTCATTTAAAACCCCTGATGCTGTGCGCTCCGTGAAAACTGTTATGGCAAATGGCCGCCGCCAGCGCGTCGGAAGAGTCGTTGTTTTTCGGCTTACAGCCCGGCAGCAGAATTTTTACCATCGTTTCTACCTGCCCCTTTTCGGCATGGCCCACCCCGACCACCGCCTTTTTAATCTGGTTCGGTTCATATTCGGTCAGCGGAATCCGATAAGTCGCCGGCGCCAGAATAACGACGCCCCGTGCCTGCCCGAGCTTAATCGTCGATACGGCATTCGAATTCAGAAAGACCTGTTCTATGGCCGCCTCGTCCGGTTTGTAAAACTCAATAACATCGCAGAGCGTCTTATAAATCGTATAAAGCCGCTCGGTCAAATCCGTTTTCGGTTCGGTCTTGATAAACCCGTCGGCCACATAGCGGACACGGTTGTTTTCGACTTCAATAATTCCCCAGCCGGTAGACGACAAACTCGGGTCAAGCCCCAATATCCGCATTTTCTTTTCCTTATTTAAAATGAATAAGGGCACATTCCGCAAAGAACGTGCCCCGAAAAATCAGTCTTCGGAAGCTTCCAAAGCCCTCATAACCTCATCCGAGAACTCGGCGTTGTGATAAACTTTCTGAACATCGTCGTCATCTTCCAAAGCGTCGACAAATTCCAGAAACTTCTGCGCGGTTTCCAAATCGCTGATGTCGGTTTTAACCGTCGCTTTCCAGTCCAGACGCGAGGCCGAAGGCGTGCCGAAAGCTTTTTCCAACGCTTCGGTAACCGCATTCAAATCCTCGGGAACCGTTTCAATCTCATGTGCATCTTCGTCGGAAACCACATCATTGGCTCCGGCTTCCAGCGCCGTTTCAAACATTTTGTCGGCATCGGTCGCATCGGCCGGATATTTGATATAGCCGATTCGCTCAAAATTGAAAGCCACCGAGCCGCTCTCGCCCATAACGCCGCCGCGTTTTCCGAAAATGGTACGGACATTGCCGGCCGTCCGGTTCTTGTTGTCGGTCATTGCTTCGACGATAACCGCTACCTTGCCGGGGCCAAACCCCTCGTAACGGGCCGAAACATAATCGTTGCCGCCGGCCGTCTGGCTCGCTTTGGCAATGGCGCGTTCAATATTGTCTTTCGGCATGCTCTCGGCACGGGCGGCCTGAATGGCCAGACGCAGGCGCGGGTTTTTGTCGGGTTCCGGCAAACCGCTCTTGGCGGCAATGGTAATATCACGGGCCAGTTTGGCAAATACGCGCGCCTTTTTGGCATCCTGGGCACCTTTACGATACATGATGTTTTTAAACTGGGAATGTCCAGACATACAAAATCTCCTTAAAAATCCAAATTCTTCATTTGATTAAGGCCATATATACGCTAAAGCCGTTTTTTCCGCAACATTTTTTTGCAAAAAATAACACCTTTGGCACTTATTTAAGGATAATGTAATCGAGCTTTTCGTTCGTTGCCTGAATAACCTTGATGCCGACCCCGTTCAGATCAAGAATGCCGCCCGGCTGATACGGATAGGAAACATTACGGAAATAACCGCTGTCGCCGTCTGCCTTGCTGTAATCCAGCAGCGTAAATTTCAAACGTCCCAGATTCAGCCCTTCATATTTAATGTCAAAACCCTTGACCGGTTCGGTCTGCACGCTTTTGGAGGTTGTAATCTGCACCATTTTGAAATTGTCCGGATACGGAACAAAATCCGTTTCCAACAACGCCAGACGCCCGTTGCGGATTTGGCCGATGCGGTTGTAGAAAGTGCCGTCCCGACGAACCAGCGCCACAAAATTTTTCAGTTTGGTGTCAATCAGCACAAAATCCGTACCGTCAATCGTCACTTCGCCGACAGCCCGCACCCGCTCGCCTTTCTGATACGCTACCGGAACCGATCCGCAGTTCAGCACGCCGTCAACGTTGGCGGTCAGATATTCGCTACGGTAAATGTCCTTACGGTAAATTTTGGTGTCAACCACCGTATAACCGGTATAGGCTGTCAGAATAACATTGTGTTTAAAGTTGTTTTCCTCAACGTAGTCGGAACTGACCAGCTCGTTGTCGTCGCCGTAAAAGGAAATCGAATAGGTGCTGAAGTATTCAATAAACGTGTTCCTGAAACCCAGGACATCGTGGTTTCCCGCGCTGAAGCAGGAACTTAAAGCCAGACACGAAACCCAAACCGCCAATTTTTTCATCGAATAATCTCTATTTTAGTGTTCAATAATTTTAATTAATATACTATAATCCGCCGTTAGTAAACAAATGATTATAACTTATTAGGAACAATTTGATGACGGATAAAAGCGGCAGCTGCCGGGTCGTAACCTTCGCCCCGGTCAAAAGTCTGGACGATTTCACTCAGGAACGGCTGGAAGAATTTTTCGACGTCGTTTCGGTCGATTACACCGACGACGGCTTGGAAATTTACAAAGGCTATAAAAACGCTTCGTTTAAGGAAGAGGAACTGGCAGCATTCATTGCCGCAAACGGTCTCGACCTGCCCGCCTGCACGATTGAACTGCTCGAAAGCGCCAACTGGCTCAAGGACTATGTCATTCAGTTCGCGCCGGTTGAAGTTGAAGACTTTCTCATTTACGGCGTTCACGAAAAGAAAGCGCCGCAGACCGACAAACTGGCCATTCGCATTTATGCCGCCACCGCTTTCGGTTCAGAACACCAGACCACCAAATCCTGCCTCAGGGCACTCAGCGAGCTCAACAGAAAAAACGTGCCGCACACCCGTATTCTCGACGTCGGCACCGGCTCGGGAATATTGTCGCTGGCCGCTGCCAAACTTTGGCGCGAAACCGCGCAGATTACCGCCGTGGACATTGACGAAGAAGCCGTCATCGTTACCCGCGGCAACGCCGAAGACAACGGTCTTGAAAAATTCATCACCGCCGGCGTCAGCAACGGCTATCAGTCCGAACTGGTATCGAAAAACGCCCCCTATGACATTATATTTGCCAACATTCTGGCCCGCCCGCTGATTGAAATGGCGCCCGACCTGTCTCAAAATCTTAAACCCGGCGGTTTTTGCATTCTGTCTGGCTTTGTCGGCGATCAGGAAAACTGGGTCATCAAAGCGCACGAAGAACAGGGGCTTTCTCTGGTAAAAATATATGAAATGGACAACTGGCGCGCCGCACTCATGGAGAAAAAAGCATGACGCTCAAAGAACTGCAGACTGCCGTAAAAAAAAGCAAACTGAACGCCTATATCGTTACCCGTTCCAATATGTTCATCGGGCAGGATCTGCTTGACGACGAAAATCCGCTGCGGGCGCTGACCGGGTTCAGCGGCTCGGCGGGAACCTTGGTCGTCACGCCCGACAAGGCCTTTCTGCTGGTTGACGGCAGATATGAGATTCAGGCGGCCCGACAGACGAACCCGGACGAAGTCAAAATAATCTGCGGCCGAAACAATTTGCTTGCCCAATGCCTGACCGGCCTTTTCGGCGGCAAGCCTGCCAAAGTCGGTTTCAACAGCTTTACCAACGCCGTCCGAGGCATCGAGCGGCTGGCCGAACGTTTTCCGGACATAGCTTTCATCCCCGACACATCGCAAATCTTTGCCAACAACATCTTTGGCCGTCCCTGCCGGGTTTTTGAACACAAAATCGAATTTTGCGGCGTCGGGCGCAACGAAAAAATCGGCAGCATCAGCAGCCGTATCGGTTCCTGCGGCTGCGACGCTTACCTCTTCACGGCCGCCGACAGCGTTTCCTGGCTTTTAAACATCCGTTCCGACGCGCTCCCCGACACGCCGCTGGTCCGTGCCTACGCGCTGTTGGACAAAGACGGACGCATTACCCTGTTCGGCGACAACCTGAACTTTGACTTCGAACCGGCAGACTTCGGGGTCGAACCTCTGGCCAAACTTCCCAGGGCTTTGAAAGCATACAAAAACAAAACCGTCGGCTTTGACGCGGAAACGACGCCGTATTTTTTTCGCCAGCTGTTTGCCGAACGCAAAATTGCCGAGCATCCGCTGGAAGATTTCTGTCAGACGGCCAAAGCCGAAAAAAACCCGGTCGAAATCAGCGGAATTGAAGCGGCGCATTTACGCGACGGCGTCGCCATGGTTCGTTTTCTGCACTGGCTGTCCGGCAACTGGCCGGGAAAAACCGAACTTGACGTTGTCAAAAAACTGCATGATTTCCGCGCTCAAGGGGAAAACTACTGGTCAGAAAGTTTCGGCACCATTGCCGCCGCCGGCCCGGACGGCGCCGTCGTCCATTATCAGCCCGCTGCCGAAACCGACCGGAAACTGGAAGAAGGCTCTCTGCTTCTGCTCGACAGCGGTGCGCAGTATTTCGACGGAACAACCGACATTACCCGCACCATCGCCCTCGGCACGCCAAGCCCGGAAATGTGCGACAACTTCACTTTGGTTTTAAAAGCACATATTGCCCTGGCTTCACAAAAGTTTATCGACGGCACCGACGGCATGTCGCTGGACAAGATTGCCCGCAGCCCGATGTGGAACGAGGGCAAAGACTACAAACACGGCACCGGCCACGGCGTCGGCTGTTTTCTCAATGTCCACGAAGGGCCTCAGAATATCGGCATGTACAGCTCTTCATATCCCCTGCGCAAAAACATGATTCTTTCTGTCGAACCGGGATATTACCAAGAAGGCGCCTATGGCATCCGCATCGAAAACCTTGTCCGGGTTGCTGCCTGCGAACAGACTGATTTTGCGAAAGATTTTCTGGAATTTAAAATTTTGACGCTCTGCCCCGTTGATAAACAACCGGTTAATAAATATTTAATGAGCAGCGGAGAGATATCCTGGCTGAACAACTATCACAAACAGGTTTATGAACGGCTCTCGCCGTTCCTGAACGCAAGCGAAAAGAACTGGTTAAAGGATGCCTGCTCTCCGCTGTGAGTTTCAACACGATGCGGAGAAAAAAGATGATAAAACTTCTGTGGGCTTTTATGATTATGGTTGCGCTGGCCATTCCCCTGCATGCCGAACTGACATACGAAGGGGCTTACAACCCGAACCAGAATCTGCAGGAATATTTCGACGAAGCCTATCCGAATTATGACAAGCCGATAATTTACGTCTTTTTCAACAACGATCCCTGCTTCCAGTGCCCGCAGACCATTGAACTGATAGAACAGGTCTACAACCGGAACTATCAGAACAAATACAGCCTGTTTCTGATTAATTACCAAAATGACGACGAATATAACTTCATCGAAACCTACGACTTGAATCAGCCGTTGGAGATTGTTCTGGTCGACGTCGCCGACGGACAGAGCATCGGCTACAAGAAACTGGAGAATCTTCAAAACCAGATTTCCGATCCGGTCAGTTTTTCGGAAAACCTCCAATATCAGATAAACTCCTTTTTCAACGGGGAAGACTGATGTCCGCCGCTCTCCCGGCCGGAGGCTGTTTCCTGATAATGACGCAGAAATCCGTCATCTCGTTTGTAATCCGCATTTTTGCCAGCCGGCGCTTTGAAAAACAATCCTTCGCAAAAATAACTTCGGCATTGTACTGCGCTTTCAGCCGGCTGAAAATATCCCTTCCGTAAGCCCGGACATGGTCATGTTGCCCATAGTATTTTTCCCGCTCTTCCGGTGACGTGATTGAATTGTCCTGAAAAGTTTTTTCCAACCCCATATAGACGGGGAAATTAAGCAGAAACAAGCCTCCCGGCTTCAAGACCCGCAGCAGCTCGGTCAAAAACTTGCTCTCGTCCATAATGTGTTCCATAACCTGATTGCTCAAAACGACATCAAACGTATTGTCGGCAAAAGACAAGTTCGTAACATCCTCTTTCCGGCAGCGGCAGAATCTGTAACGCTCGGGCGACAAATCCATCGGCACATAATCAACAAGCGGATAACGCCCTATCAAATCACAGATACACTTTTCCGGAGCCGTATGCAAAACACGTATCGGCTTACGGGTATTCAAAAAATATTTCTTATAAATAAAAAACAGGAACCGGTGCCGTTCCAGCGAACGGCAATAAGGACACTTGACCGCGAACCGGGGCTTGCCGACCATATCCATAAACCGGCCGTAGCGATTGCAGACCGGACAAAAATAAACGCCTCCCGTCAGCGGACGAAAATACTTTATTTTTATTCCGAATATCGTAACGACCCGATGATATTTTTCATTTTTTATCGAAAAAAAGAACCGCAGCAGCTTTCGCAACATCACACACTCCACCCGGGCAGACAAACTTGAATCATGAAAATCAGCACATTGAAAACATATACTTTTTCTCTTAACTAAGCCTTAACGTCCGATGTTTTTCCGCCGCCCACGGCAAATCCGTAAAAAAATATTCCGCAGCCTTTGTTTCAGTTCCCAAATACGATAATAAATTTTCGGAGTTCGCGCCTTTCTTATAAAATTCAAATTATCGTTATCCTCACTGCGAAAAAGATTCCATAACGTATAAGGTTTAGCCATTTCAGAAGCGCCGACCGCCTCCAATCCGACCTCGCTGAAAGGAACGCTTCCCAAAAATTCTGCCCATTGCCTGTTTTCGGAATACAGCAACATACCAAAATATCTCTTAAATATGTTGGAAGAATAAACGGAAATATTATTCTTGTATTCAAAACAACTCATTTCGCGGCAAAAATCCAAAATACCGCAAAGATATTCCTCATGTCCCCACTTCAAAAGCAAAGAATTGTCAATGTTTTCCAAAACCGGTTCAATCCTGCCGCCCGGACATTCCCTGTATCCCAAAGTCTGACCTTGAGGACATCGGCAAAGAGCCTCGAGCCAAAGCATACAGCCGAGGGAAATCGTCATATAGGTTATTTTCCGGGATTTCTCATAATCGGTATTTACGGAATTATAAAAATAAAAAGTTGTAATTCTCCGACCGGCGTCAAGTTCGGAAACAATACTTTCCAGCATATCCTGCGTTCTGCCGGAACCGCACAAATCAACAAACGCAAATTTGCGGTCAAAATCTATTTCCTGCCTCAGATACCTTTTTAGCAGTTTCCTGTTTTGCTCATGCGCGGCAATAACTTCCGCCTTCAAACCGTCGGAAGCAAGTGCTGCTTTCTCGTATATCTCGACTTGCTTAGCCGATTTATCGGCATTGCTTACGTCAAAATACTTCTTCAAAACATCAAAACCTATTCCCAGCCGCAAAGCCAGCCGCTCAAAACAAAAACTGCGCTTATATTCGCCAAACGTCATCCGAATAAATTCATCAATGTTCTCGCAGCCCGGAATACGCAAAGACAGTCTGGAACCATAAAAATAATGCGTTCTCAGACTAAGTTTTTTGGCAGCAATAATAACATCGGCAATTTTTTTCAACACAAAACCGTCTCTGGCTATAAAATACAAATCAGTTATCCCTTCACCTGACGAAATGTTTAACAGCCAGCTGACATAAGAATATAAGATTGCCCCGGAAAACGATACTCCGAAACCGTAAATGGAATCTTCGGAGGCGGAATCATTCAACAGCCGCGAACATCCCAAATATGCCTGAAATTCAAGTGTATTGCCGCTTCGAAGCAACGTTTTCTCATAAGATTTCAAAACTTTTGGCGCAAAAAAATCTGCATTTATCCTCAACGCCCTCGCATTATCGACATCAGTCTTCAAATTATCTCCGCAATGCCGCCACTTTCTGTAATCCGCCCTATAAAAATCCTTTATATGCCGATACAGATCCCCGCGCTCTTTGCTCCGTTTCAACTCACCCGAAACAAAAATCGAAATATCGTTAAAAACATCGTCAAACTGCAACAAAATTTTACGTATCTGCTCTGCAGTCAAATACATATCCGAAACAAGAATAACCTGCGCTTTTTCCTTCAGCAGCTTCCGAACCTTTTCAATATTCTCATAAATCGGTACGGCATTACGATATTCCGTTTCCAGTTCAAGATTTACCAGTTTTTCCGATAATGTTTCGGACAAACGAAAGTTATTGGCAATCAAACGATATATTTCCTCCAATGTTATTTCACTGTGTCCATGGCGAGATTTGTTAGCTTTCTTCAAAAACAACGCCGTATCAACCCTGATTGAAGCAAAATTTTGCCGGAAAAAAATATCTGTTTGACGAAAAGAAACATCATTACAAATTTTATCCTGCATTATGGCAAAAATTCCATGTGCCGAAGCGGTCCGCCGCGTAATCAGCGTATCCCAGACGTCAAACGAATATAACCAGTCAGCCATCCGCAATCCTTCCCGTTTATCTCAGGCCTTGCCTTTTGTCCGAAACTTAAACCTGATGCCAAAAACCGAGACAACTCTGTGCTTTTCGCAGATTTTCACGCCAAACAGTTTGCTCCGTGCTCTTACGGGCTTCACGTCTTTCTTTGAAGCAGAAGATGCTTTCCTGTCCGGGTAGTTGCGTCTCACGGCAATATCAAAAACCGATACATTCTCTTCCGAATAATTCGCGGCCAAAACTTCCCTTGCCTTTGCCAACTTGCTTTTCGGCAATAAAGTAACCCAGGACATAAGAAGAACGTTAAACAAATCGTCAAGACTTTTACGGGTATCGTGATTCGGAATAAAAGCGCCTATATTGGGCAAACCATACGCATATTCCGTTGTTCTTGGATAAAATTTCTCTGCCCGAACGGTATTGATAAGCACTCTCGGAGCCTGCGATCTGGTCTCAAAATAAAGTTGTATATTAATGTCATGAACAACAAACACGCAATCGACATTAACCCAGGGCAAAATCAGAAGAAAATCTAAAACTTCTCCGGGAAGTCCATGGGCGGCATCTAAAACAACCATATCAATCCCCGCCCCTATATCTGCCGCACAGTCTGCAATGGTTGAGTTTTTTTTCAAAGACCACCTTTTATGGAAACAATCCGCTTCTTCACACAGAAAGCCAACCTCCCGCCGCTTTTCAAGCGGAATGTTTTCGTTACGGTCACGATAATATTTCCCGCCGATATCCACGGAATAAAGTAAAGCTCCGCTCTCTTTTGTTGCTTCCAAAAGCAAAAGAGAACCGGCTCCCGAAGAAACGCCTATTTCTACAATTTTTTTCGGTTTCCTTTCCTGGCATAAATCATAAATAAACGCACACTCGCTTTTGGTCATTTCCGAGTAGGCTTTTATTTTCTCATATACAGCCTCAAATCCGCCCATAGCCTAATCTCCCAATAATTCTTCAAGAACGGCTCCGTAGCTCTCCGCAAAATTCCGGTTTGAAAAATATTTTTCATAAACGCGCTTATTCTTGTTTCCCAACATTTTTATATCAGAACCAAGCAAAGCGGAACTGCCCGCTTCATAATCGTCGTTCTTAACCAAAATGATATTATCGTCCCGGTTAAACTCCGGATTTCCCCCGACATCTGACAAAACGACGCATTTTGACTTGTTCATCATTTCCAGCGTTGTAAGATCAAATATCGAAATTCTGTGCAGCATAAGATAAACGTCTGTTATATTCTGCAAATATTGCATTTCCGCATAGGAACAGCCCTTCAGGTGTATATAGCTGAAATTATCATATAAACCGGACAACCGGTCCAGTTCTGTTTTGACTGCCGCTTCCAACGGCCCTTTGCCAACCATAATATAACGCACCTTTCCTGCCGTCTTTTTTAAGAAAGCTTCAAGGAACAAAGGATTCCGGTCAAGTCCTTTGGCCTTTGTAAGCTGACCTACCGACAAAAAAGTTGTACAGCTATCATCCTGTGTAATGCCGGAAACCGGCAACATGTTTCCCGCCGCATACAATGTATTATACAGAACACGGCCTTTTTTAAATTGGCCGGACCGAATAATCTTATAGCGGCTGCCGGCAAAATAGTCATAAGCTCCCTCAGACGGAAAACACACGCACAAAGCATGAGCAAATGCAAGTTTTTCACTGGCCTGAATAATCTTTCGGGACACAAAAGTAAACTTCTCTCCAAAATTTATTTTTTCTTCAATTCTGGCTCCCTGAATATGAGAAACAAGAACATATTTCTTACCGGCCAAATACAAACCGAAAGCGCTGCCGTAATCATGGGTTATATATGCCGTCTCCCGGTCATCTTTAGTTTTTAACCGCACAAACTCAGCTGCACCGAACAAATCCCACAACTCGTTTTTGCGATCCGTCGAAAACCGGTTGTCCTCATAAAACGAATATTTCAGCGAAACGCCGTTAAGCTCAGAACCAAACAACACCCGGTTGGCAGACTGAACGGCTCCGCCGCCTCCCGCGCCGCCGTCGGGAAAAAAACGCCTGAAAGTTATAAAACGAACCGACCGGACTTTTTCAAAACTTTTTTTCCTGTTTCGCAAGACCAGCAGACGCAGAAAGTGCAAAAGATTTTTTAAGTCGGACATTGCTCTAATTCTCATCAAAATTTCCTTTTCCGTTTACCAGCCTCTGCAAAAATTCCGCTTCCTTGTCCAAGCGGTGCACACGAGATCTTCTTTTGGCTTCGGCCTCGGTTCTGTCATTAAAATAATGGGTTGCATATGTATCAAACTTATCCTGGCAAAAGCTGAATCCATAAAAATCAACATTATTAAAATTTCCAAACTTTCTGAAAATTTCCCAAATCAACACCATTCCCGTCGTCGGAAAATCTACGCCGCTGGCTTTTCTCAGAGACATATGACATGCCCAGTCAAAATTATAAATTTTTTGTCCCTCACAAAGCTGCCGGTATAAAATGTCAAGATGATTATGCGCAACCCGCCAGTGGTCATAGTCGGCTTCCCAGGCAACCAGCCTATAAGGTTCGGTTCTGTCCTCAACATCACTGCCGCCGCTGCCGCGCACCCAAATGTCGGTTTTGGAGCCATAATCCTTTTCAAAACCTTTCAGACGATAATTGTTGAATCTGATAACCAAATCATGCGCATCAATTTCAGCACCTTTTTTTCTGCCTATTTCCGAAGGTGCATTACCCACAACTGCTACCTTTTTTCCCTCCAGCAGATTTTTAAACAGATTTTCGGCCCTGCTTTTTTCCAAAGCCTCGTGAACTTTTGCCGCCATCATTACCCTTTCGTTGTATATTCCCCGATCAAACATATACTTGGAAACCGGCAAAAAACGTTCAAATTCATCAAGGCGGCCGTTCCGATATGCCAAAAACCTGTCAATCATACGCTCGGCCTTTTCAATCTGGCCGCTTTCCAGCAAACAGGAAAACCAGATCAGCCAAAAATGGCAGAAGTAACTTTGCCAGGCAAAGCGCGAATGGCTTATAAAATCAAAATGTTTCAGCAAAAAGTCCGTACAGCCATATGTTTCCCACATTGCCGCCACCAAATCGGCATTATCCCGGTTAATACGACTTTTTAAATCTTCGACCTGTTCTCTCAGATCTCTTAACGACGCTTTCACATTAAAAACTTTCAGCTTTAAGCCAAGCATACGATATATAACATGAAATCCGTCGTCGTCAGACTTTTCAAACACCCTAAAATTCTTTTTCATTGTATCCCAAGCCCGCAATACCCGCTTTGTATAAATTTAACGTACGTTTGACTTACGCTGGACGAAGAAAAAGACAACCCGATAAGATGTGGATAATAGCAATAATCCCTTTGTGGTTTAATTTTCGTTTATGTATGTTTGATTCAAACGTACGTTAGATTTATACAGTCTTGCTGCACGACAGCAGAAAATGGAGAAGACAATGCAGAACATTAGTGAACTAGCCAGAATTGTAATGCCGGCGTCGGATTTTCTTGATTATCAGGAACTGTTCATCAACCGCGAAGAAGGCACCTGCCGTCTTGACGGCATATTGAAGCAAGTAAATATCTATAAGTTCAATACCTGGATGAACATGTTTGCCGCCCAAAAGCATTATTTTTACTGCGATCTCGGCAACATTTACCTGCATTTGGACATTCAGGGAAAATACAGGCTGCAGGTTACCGGCAGCAACCGGAACTTTGCCTTTGAACGGCTGGACGACCTCCTGCTGGATACGGACTGCGAAAACAACGTCTGTCTGAAAATCGACAATGCCGAAAAATATGAAGGGCTTTTTTTCACAATCATTGAAGACCAAAACCGCCCGATAACTTTTAAATCCGGCGCCTGGTGCACGGACAAGGCACCGCGCCGCCAAAACAAGCTGGCCGTCGTAACCTGCACCTTCAGGCGCGAAGACTACATTAACAAAAACATCGCCAAGTTTGAAAACTTCCTGCGCGACAATCCGCAGCTCAAAGACAAAATAAAGCTCTTTGTTTCCGACAACGGCAAAACCCTTCCCGCCGCGTTAAATTCGGAAAACGTCACAATTTACCCGAACATGAACGCCGGAGGTGCCGGCGGCTTTACCCGCGGCCTGATTGAAGTCATGAAACTCAATGCCGGCTACACCCGGGTACTGTTCATGGACGACGACGTCGAAATTTTTCCGGAATCTTTTTACCGTACACTGACTCTGTCAGACTACCTGAAAGAAGAATATAAGGACGCCTTCATCAACGGCGCCATGCTTGACCTGTATAAAAAAGATTTATTTTTTGAAAATTTATCCGTACAACACCTTTTATGGCTTATAGGGTATTATAATAACATTGATATAAGAAATTACACAAACATACTTAAAACAAACTATATTCCTAGTGAAACTTTCGGTAATAAAAACAAATATGTCAGTTCTGCATGGTGGTACTGTTCATTTCCGATAGATTTTGCAGAACGAAACGGGCTCCCTATCCCTATATTTTTCAGAGGTGATGATGCTGAATGGAGTTGGCGTGCTTGCGGCAAACATATAATTTCTATGAACGGTATTTGTATTTGGCACGCAGCATTTGAATGGAGAGTATCCAAAATTGCAGACTATTATTATTTACCCAGAAATATGTTTTTTCTTAATAATATTTACAACGAAAACTTCAAGAATGCATACAAAAACTATTTCATTCAGCGGTTAAAGTACCTGACGGCAACTTATGACTACGCATCTCTTGATTTGCTAATCAAAGCCATGAAAGATATTCTGTGCGGCAGCGCTGTTTTCCGTGAAAACCCCGAAAAACAGTTTGCCGAAGTCAATAAAATTGCCAAACAGACTATTTATGAAAATGCGACAGAAAACGAACTGTCCGAGGCAAAGAACCACAAAGTTCACGTAAAAAAGTGGCGAAAGCTCTTATATAAACTAACCGGCAAAGGCTTTCTCTGCCCCAAAAAGCTTCTCAAAAAGCGCGGCATAACAACCGAATGGTATCCGCCAGTCGAAGACTTCACCCTTGCCAAAGAAGTAAAAGTCTGCAACCTGTTTACCGGCAAATTTACCGTCCGCAAATTCGACCGCAGAAAAATCCGCGGCTATAACAAAGAATTTTTTAAGCTGCTCGGGCAAATCGATAAAAATTACGACAGGCTTCATGACGACTTCGTCCAGGCGCATAAGGAGTTTTCAACTTTGGCTTTCTGGGAAAAATACCTGGAACTGAAAAAATAGGAACAACGGACTATGCAAAAAAACATCCTCTGCCGGGTAAAAAGTCAGGACTGCTGCGGCTGTGGCGCCTGCGCAAACAAATGCCCTGTCAACGCAATCAGCATGAAGGAAAACGAAGAAGGTTTTCTCGCGCCGGCAATTGACGAAAACCTCTGCACCGACTGCGGTTTGTGCGCCAAGGCCTGCCCGACATTGAATGTCAGATATGAAAATACGACAGAACCGGAATGTTATGCGGCCATGGCCGAAGACGAAATCCGCATGAAAAGCTCGTCCGGCGGCATTTTCAGCCTGCTTGCCGAACATATTATCGACAAAGGCGGTTATGTCTGCGGCGCCGCTTTCAACAAAGACTGGAGCGTCAGCCACATCATTATCGACAACAAACAGGACCTGGCCAAACTGCGCGGTTCCAAATATGTCCAAAGCGACACCGAAAACTGCTACCGAGAAACGAAAAAGCTTCTCGATGCAGGTAAAGAAGTTTTATTCAGCGGCTGCCCCTGCCAAATTGCCGGCTTATATTCTTTTCTGGGAAAAAAATATGAAAAGCTGTTTACAGTTGACATTCTTTGCCACGGCACACCCTCCCCCGGAATTTGGAAGAAATATCTACGTGAAACTTTTCCGCATCAAAAAATTACCGGCATCAACTTTCGAAACAAGGAAAAAATCGGCTGGTCCTGTTCTCACTGTACATTCTCTCTGAAAGACGGAAACGAAATCGTGTCTGATGACTATACCAAAATGTTTCACAACACCGCCCTGATGAGACCGTCCTGTGAAAACTGCAAACACTCAAAACTTCCCAGACCCGCGGACATAACCCTCGGCGACTGGTGGGGAATAGATAAATATCAAAGCGACATCAACGACAATCAGGGCTTGTCCTTCGTACTGCTAAACAACGACAAAGGAAAAAAACTCTTCAATGTCCTGAACTTGCCCCGGAAACAGAAAATCAGCCTAAAGCCGGATTATAATAACGGCCATATTCGCTTCGGACTGAAACTTCATCCAGACCGAAACAGGTTTTTTGCCCTGCAAAAGAAATATTCTTATCGGCAAAGCGCTGACATTATACAAAAAGGCCGATATGACGTTTGCTTAATAACCACTTTCTTCGCCTTGAATTACGGCGCGATTTTAGTTGCCTACGCCGTTAACCGGCTTTTGGAAAAACTCGGCTTTTCCGTTTTAATGCTGCAAAAACCGGCCGACGTCTGGCCCGGATATCCCCTCGGCAACACCATTCCGATGAACTTTGCCCGAAAACACTATAACATATCGGGAATTTATGCCGACGAAGAAGACATGATTCGTCTTAACAGCCGCTGCGGCACGTTTGTCGTCGGATCGGATCAGATTTTCAATCCCTGCCTGCATTTAAATTATTCTTTTCTCGATTTCGCTGAAAATCAGAAGAAAAAAATCGCTTTTGCAACGTCTTTCGGACACGACGAATATAATGAAAAAGAAACGGATATTATCAAAAGAAAATATTTGCTGAAACGTTTCAGTCACATTGCCCTGAGGGAAAAAA